>JACCDP010735569.1_pt1 | contig 71628 bp, 61 predicted proteins | sample 7445841 | NCBI WGS metagenome assembly JACCDP01 (sample SAMN15323441, study PRJNA562643) | freshwater metagenome | isolation source: river surface water | place: USA:Blue River Watershed | collected 2017-08-17 | reverse complement strand
TGTACAATTTATTCATCCGTGAATAGAGATATTACGAGGTGAATAATGAATATCTTCGTCCTGAGCACGGATCCCAAAGAGGCAGCTGAGTTTCACTGCGACAAGCACGTCGTCAAGATGATCTTAGAGACGGGACAGATGCTGTGCGCAGCCCATTGGATGAGCTGGCAGAGAGAGCTCAAGCCAGACAGTTTGAAGCCCGCCAAGATGAAGGCATGGCTTGAGCAGCATGTGCCTGCAGTCAGCCAGCCACCGTGGAAGATGACCCACGTCAATCATCCATGCACACAGTGGGCCCACATGTCAGATGAAAACTACAGCTGGCTGCTTTCTCTGGGTGTGGCTCTGTGCGAGGAGTACCGGGTCAGGTACGGCAAAGTCCACAAGTCAGAGACAGTCCTAGAGTGGCTTGATGAAAATCGACCAATCAGCTTTGCGATCTCAGGCAGGACTCCTTTCGCAATCGCAATGCCTGATGACTGCAAGGTCTCAGAAGACCCAGTCGAGTGCTATAGACAGTACTATCGTGTGCACAAGCGGTACATGGCCAAATGGAAGACGCGTGAGCCCGATTGGTTCAGTCCTTCTTCTTGTGACGCTTCCGATGCTGTTTGACCCTCTCCCACTGCGCTGCATCGACCTTTCTCGCCTTGCCGCCGCCAAGGAATGAGTTCACTCTGCCCATCGCCCACTGGTTCTGAGTGACGCCTGGGCGGTGTCCCGTCTTCCAGGCAGCCATTCCCTTCCTGTAGACTGTAGTGATAGCGCCCAGGGGAGCATTGTTGTCTCTCGCCTTGTTGCGAAGCGCCTTCATTGTGCTGGGATCGAGGGCCTCATTGAGGCTCATCTGCTCTCCCAACGCCTCCTGGAGCATGCCGAGCTGCCTGATGGCGTGTCCCTCTTTCTGCTTTCGAAGCTTGAGTGTCCACTTCGATGGGCGAGTCTTGTACTTCTCACCCTTCTTGTTGTAGTCTGCCTTCCACTGACCCTTCGGATGTGAAGTGTACGCTGAGGCGTCGTCATCGCTCTTGCGAGCGTGAAGCCCAATCTCCCGCTTCATCTTCTTCGCGTCTCGCGTGAGGTAGTCAGGGTTGATCTTCCCCTCGAGCATAAGCGAGAGGACTAATCTGCGAATTCGATCTCTCATTTTTTTGTCCCATAGTAGGTATTGACATGAAGATGCCAAAGGAAAAGAGTGCGGGAGTTGTTGTCCTGCGCTGGTCCAGAGACGGCTGGCAGTTTCTCGCGCTTGAGACGACAATGCGGGATGACGATGGAAATAGGCGACTCGATCTTCCCAAGGGACACCTTGAGAGCGGTGAGGGCTGGCTTGAGGCCGCTGTTCGCGAGACGAGCGAGGAGGCCGGGATCTCAAAGGAGGAGCTTGACTTCACGTGGGGAGAGAGGCACTTTGACTGCTTCAAGCAGGGCAAGGTCTCGAGGATGTTCATCGCGTCCACAAGAGCAACTCCCAAGATACAGCGAAACCCAGTGTCCCACAGGTACGAGCACGTGAAGCCGATGTGGCTCGACCTGATTGGCGATAGGAGGGAGAGATTGATACACAAGTACCTCCAAGGCTCTCTTGAATGGGCGAGATCCGTCGTGATGAGTCGCAGCGTAAAGTCAGGACATGAAATTTCACACGAAAGAGGAAGTGAAATCGGCCTCCCGACGTCTAATCGAGGAAGTGCAGACATCACTAAGCGATAGGACAGCGATCTTTCAGCGAGAGATGCCTGTCACTGCGACAGACATGAGCGCGCAGGCCGCCTTCTGGCTTAGCCCAAAGGGGTCGCTGGATAGATCGCTCCTACACCTGATGCGATCCCACATCGTCTCCGCGGAGTCCCAGTATCCCGGTGCGGGTGAGATCGCATTTCGTGTATCTTGCGACGCTGTGTCTCACTTCTCTTCTCAGATGGGGCTTGGGAGAAGGATAGGGGAGATCACCGACCTGATCGATCAGTCGGTGGACACTCTCTCAAAAGAGAGGTCACCTCGTCGCAGGATGAAATTTGAGGACGCGCTGCAGATCACAGGAAGACTGCCTCAGGAAATCCAGGAGAGCATGCGAGAGTTCCTCACAGATCTCTCTCTGGGCACCTCAATCTCTGTCAAGAAGTGGCGGGGAAGAGAGACACTCATCTCAAGATCATCGGGCGGAAGAGTAAAGGTCTCAGCGCCTTCTTCTCCAGGAATGACGCGCACTGTCATGCAGCCCAAGGCTGTGATCTTTGACGGTGTGGTGGAGAGCGTGTCTCAGCTGCACAGCCTTCTGACAGACGCGGCTGAGAATGGGACCCACTATCTGATCGTCTGCAGGCAGGCAGCCGAGGAGGTTGAGCGCACTCTGGCAGTGAACTGCATGCGCGGAACTATCAAGGTCATGATCGTCTACTCTCGTCTTGATGACCTCACAGTGGGATCGCTCGACGACATCTCCGCGTACTTGGGCGTCAAGAAGGTCGACTACCAGAGCGGCGAGACGATAGCGATGAGGATCACGCGATCAGAGAGGACAGAGGGAAGCGTCGCCCTTGAGGGAGACACAATCTGCCTCTACTCAAGTCCGGCTGAGTCTCTGTCGGAGCACACAGGCGCCCTTCAACGTGATCTCGGAACTGCTCGCGAGGAGAGCGTGCGCGACTTCCTGTCAGCGAGACTTGCGGGCATATCCTCGGACAGGCTGTCAATTCATGTGGGTGAGGACGCTCTGAGAAGAGATCCCTCCCTTGTGGAGAGGATTGACTCAGACCTTCGATCTCTTGTGGCCTGCGCCTCAAGGGGAGTATCAGACAGCTTCTTGCTTCCGGCAGGCTTCCCTGAGGAGATCGCTCATATTGTTGGTCGACCAGGTCTCAATGGCCCAGTTGTCCCAGGGTCTGCATACGCTGGGATGATCGCAGGACTCCGTTTTGCTAGGGACCTTTGCACTATAGGCGCGGCAATTCTCTAGCAATCTGCTCCAGTCTGCTCATCGCAGGCAGCATCCACAGACAATGTCATGCCTAGACCCGCAGAGTTTACTGCCCAGCGCAGGTGTCTACAGTGAGTGGTGAGGTGCAAATGTTCACGAAGAAGACAGAGAGGCCCGTAGAGGCTTCCAAGAAGAGCACAGCAAACGCGGAGCGTCTTATCGGCGGCTCTCTCCACGATCTAGCTGACCTCTCCAAGCAGAAGATTGCTGAGAACATCGTTGGCCTGATCAAGTCGAAGCGCATCAAGTCAGAGATCAACGACTCTGACATGCGAGCGATCATTGGCATCGCTGAGATGTCAGTTGATCAATCGCTGGTCTCTATCGGCGGACGGGTCGCCAAGATCGCGCGTGAAGTAGTCCCCTAATGCAGGGTGTGAAGCACCTTGTGCAGTGTCACTGCGTGCTGCCCATCTTTCGTGGGCAGGATCCGCCTGTCTTTCACATGTTTCCCGTCTTCTCAGTCGTCGACGACAGCGACAATTTCATTGAGAAGACTGCGAAGTGTCCAAACTGTGACGCTCTGCACAGGGTGACAGAGGTGGGCCGCTCTGAGATTGTCCACGGGAAGGATGGCAGCTCATCCGCGATTGACATCGAGGACATTAAGAGCCAGCTTCCCACTGGCCTTGTCTCGATTCTCGATAGACACAAGGTCGACGAGGCGACGTACGAGCAGGCCCTCTTCTACGTCAACACCTACAACACGGACGATCCCATCGTTCTTGCGAAGGAGCGTCTTGAGGGCAAGACTTCTGTCAAAGCGCTCTGGATGAGGCCCGACAGGAGCTTTAAGATCGAGAGCATCGTTAGACAGGACGAGGTCTGATATGGGAAAACTGTATGGGACAACTGAAAGCGAGGCTGAGGCGAAGGAGATGCTGCGGTGTCGCCAGATCGTCTCAGAGATCGTCAATTTTGGCGTCTCACAGCGAGAGCTGCTACGAATCGTGCACCTGCTGTCCCTCGAGCTCGAGGACAGGGAGGTCATGGTAAAGCTTGCTGAGCTAGTCAAGCCAGCAATTGAAGGGTCAGCCGCGCCGCTCAGCGGCCTGATCGTCGACACCTGAGCGCTAGGGGAGATAGCAACATGTCCTTCGACACCACTGCCTACACCGAAAACTGGAACAAGCTGAAGATCCTCGTTGAGTCCCTTGACGTGGATGTCGTCAAGAGCGTCCGCGGCAACAAGACCGCTGCAGTTCGCGTCCGCCGCGGACTTCGCGAGGCCAAGAAGCTCGCAGCTGACGTGATCCGCGATGGCATCGTGCTCACCAAGCACATTGAGACTGAAAAGAAGACCGACTAAAAAGTCGATCAACAGTCTCAACATTGGACGACCTGGGCGCGGAGGCATAAACCTCCGCGCCCAGCTACTTTGCGCGGGCAAGGTCGACATCAGACTTGATCTCGTCGAGGATCTTCTTCTCAAGCTGACAGACCCGCATCCTTGTGACGCCAATGATCTCGCCAATCTGCTGAAGTGTCATGGGGCCAAATGAGGCTGCGATAAGAGTGCAGTTCTGCCCACCGGGATGGGAGATCCAGTGTCTGCAGTCCCTCCTGCTGCACTGGCTGCGTGTCCGCTTGTTTCTCTCAAAGCAAGTCTCATCATGGGTCGCGCTCATTCAGTCGGCCTCCTATGATGACACTAGAGGGCGAGGCGCCCGTTTACACGTAATCCACGGAGTTCTTAGTTAGCAAGATGCGAAAAATCTACGTCCTCGACACATCAGTCCTTCTCTACGACCGCACGTCGGTTCACAACTTTTGCGGCAACGACGTCATCCTGCCCGTCGTGGTGCTCGACGAGCTTGACAAGTTCAAGGAGCGAGAGGGCGTCCTGGGTGAGAGCGCGAGGTACGTGAACCGCTACCTCGACGGCCTGCGGGGACGCGGCAAGCTGAGCGAGGGTGTCTTCGTCGAGGAGCACGACGTCGAGATCACGATCGTTGACTGGGGTGAGGACAAGGGAAGCCAGGTCGGCGGCTTCGACATGTCCAAGGGCGACAACAGGATCATCCTGACGGCGTCAATCGCCCGCCACAACTTTCCAGGCCGTCGCGTAGTTGTCGTCTCAAAGGACATCAACCTGAGGGTCAAGTGCGACGCACTCGGACTCGAGGCCCAGGACTACCTGAGGGATCGGGTGGTTAGGGACAGGGAGAGCATGTACACGGGCTGCCTCACTGTCGAGGTTGAGCCGGACATCATCGATAAGTTCTACGAGGATGGAAGCCTTCCCTCTGAGGTGGGCGGAGAGGAGCTTCTCCCGAATCAGCTGGTTGTGCTTCAGTCAACTGACGGCACAAATAAGGGAGCAATTTGCACGACGTCCTGTAAAGTGCCCTCGCAGACTGGTAAAATGAAACAGGGAAACCGGGGAGAGGCTTCTCTAGAAGACACTACTACTTCTAGAGATAATACTTCTTTAAGTAATAGATCTAAGATACTATCTACTATAGATAGTAGTAGTACTATACTATCTAATACTATAGATAGTAATACTAATACTACTTCTTATACTTCTCTTCCTGAAGACAGTCTCTCTTACGTAGAGAACGAACCCCTCTCATCATTGTTATATTATAACAATATTGTTAGCAGGGCGACTAAGGAAGGACACCGGCACCTCGTGCCCCTTCAGAACGGCGTCGCAGACGTGTACCGGGTCGCTCCCAAGAGCAAGGAGCAGCGTCTCGCCCTTCACCTGCTGACGCACCCAGACGTGAGCCTCGTCACCCTTACGGGCCTTGCAGGCTCAGGAAAGACGTACCTCTCGCTCGCTGCGGCCCTCTCAGGCCTGTACAGCAAGCAGTACGAGCGTATTGTGGTGACACGGTCCATTGAGCCAGTGGGCCGTGACATCGGCTTCCTGCCGGGCGACATCAAGGAGAAGATGGCACCGTGGATGAACCCGTTCATCGACAACTTCAGGCAGCTCCTCAGGGACACCACCATGTTCGACATGATGATCGCCCGAGGACAGATCGAGATATCGCCCGTCACCTTCATCAGGGGTCGGTCCATCTCGGACGCCTTCCTCATCGTCGACGAGGCGCAGAACCTCACAGTGCACGAGCTCAAGACCATCGTGACGAGAGTCGGAAAGAACTCAAAGGTGGTCCTGATGGGAGACGTCGACCAGATCGACACTCCCTACATCGACTCTCTCAGCAATGGCCTCACGGTCGTCATCGAGCGGTTCAAGGGCAACCCAATGTTTGGACACGTGACGCTCAAAACGGGCGAGCGCTCCGAGCTGGCAACCCTGGCCGCACGTCTGCTGTGACCTACATAGGAGCATGGCTACTAGCAGAAGAAGGGACCTTAATCGATATCGCAAGGTCTACCCGTATCTACGCCAGCCGCCAAAGTACGCGTACATCGCATCATCTCCCCTGGGTGACAACGTGATTCTTGAAGTTGGATCAATCACCTGCGCGTCGACGGACACGGGAACCTACGCGTTCACTGAGTCCTTCACAGCAGCCCCGACAATCTCAGGAATCGCCGTTGACACGACGATCGCGGGAGACGCAAACGTGAACGTCTACGTCCAGTCCATCTCGACCACACAGGTCGTCTTCAGGACATCGGCACCCTTCACAGGCAAGATCTCCTTCCAGGCGATCCAGACCATCTCCTAGGAGACTTTCTAGATGGCAGTCCCCTTTAAGTCCACAGTATTCACAGGAGGCTCATTCGCCGCTTCAGGCTCGAATGGGCACTCTTCTGCGGGTCTGCTTATCTACTCGTCCTCGCGCGCCTCAAGCGGTCTCTTGCCCGCCGCGGACCTCGCTAAAATAGGGAAAGACGTCTTCCTTTTCGTCTCCGGCGTTGTGGGATCAAGGGGAACAACTACGCCAGGAACACTCCTCGTCGGGGGAGATCTTGTCATATCAGGCACTGCATACGACGGTAGCGGCAATGTGCTGGGTGGCGGGGCGCCCGCCTACTTCACCTCACTCGCGTCTGGGTCTATCCAGACGACAGGCTCGCTGACTGCTTTAGGCAAACTGATAGCAGGCGCAGGCATTCAAGCCTCCGGATCATCGGGCATTACTGGATCCCTTGTCATCAAGGATGACATTGCGGACACAGCGCAGCTCACTCTGAGCTCGAGCGCAGGAAGCATTAATTTTGACTACTACAGTGACGGAAACCTCTATGTCACTAACAATAAAGCGGCAGGTGAGGTCTGGTTTAGCACGACGCAGCCAGACACTGTAGGCAGTCAATTCCTCAGGGTGAAGCCCCAGAACTCCGGAAGGAACCTCGTCCTCTTCAACGACGGAATGTCAGGAGGAAGTGCAGCCAACGCTGAGAACTCCACTGACACCTCATTTTTCGTAAGCGGCATTGTTAACTCTCGGGGCACGTCAACTCGAGGCACGGCAGTCTTTGGCGGCGACCTCTACGTCAGCGGGACAGTCTACTCCAACGAGTTCAAGTCGACGATCATCAGCTCGTCGATCATCTACAGCTCTGGCTCCACCATCTTTGGCAACAGCGCAGACGACACCCACACTTTCATCGGCAGCATCACGGGGTCATCAGACCTGCTTCTCACTGGCAGCTTGAATGTCAAGGGAAACACGATTCTCGGTGATGCCACTTCTGACACTGTCACCATTCCTGGCACTGTGTATCTCACAGGGCCCGGCGGACAGAACGTCATTCACGATGCTGGGTCGGGCAACCTTTCAATCAGCTCTCTGAATGGAAACATCTACGTTGAGGGAACTCTCTTCAACGGCAACGATGTTGCAATCGCTGGTGATCTACAGGTGAACGGAGGAGACCTGACGTCTCCTGCCACCACCATGAACATCTTCAACACTGTCCAGTACATCAATCTCGGCGGTCTCACAGAGCTGAGGATGGGTGCTGTCGGGTCTCTAACGACAGTTTATGGCAACCTTCAGGTCAATGGCGACACGACTCTCGGAAACTCTTCCGCAGACAGGACATATGTCTCAGGGACCCTTACAGCCCCTGCGATATCTGGATCTCTCACGAGGCTCGCAAGCGGTCTCTCGTACCTGGCAGCCGGAGCCAATGTCACAATAACAACGGCGTCAAGCGGACAGGTCACGATCAGCAGCGCGGGAGGCGGAGGAGGTGGAGCTTCCTACTTCGACTCGACTGTTTCTAGCTACATCTACGCCACAGGCTCGCTCTCTCTCACAGGGCAGGAAGGAATAGCAGCTGCCACAACGAAGGGACAGGACGTCTTCCTGTACGTCTCAGGATCTGTGGGCGGTAGAGGAACTGCAACAGGAAAGATTTCGCTATTCAACGGCGACATCGTAACGTCGGGCTCTCTCTACATCAGCTCAAGCGCGTTCTTTGGACTTGCAAACAACGCCGCATCTGTCTCGCACAACGCAAGCAGCGATACGCTTACAATCAACAGCGCGAACACGCTCTTCAACGGCGCTGGAAGCTGGCAGGCGAGTGCTATCTCCTACTCGCTGAACAACTCCGACACCAGCACAGCCATGCTGGTGATCACTGAGCCGAATGACAACGGCGACGTAATAGTTGAGGTCGGAAGAGATGCTTTTGAGGCGGCAGAGCTCAGGGTCAACGGCTACATCGTCGCATCAGGAAGCATCACATCACTGCTTCCGTACAACTTCATCAAGTCTGTCGGAGGTTTCTCAGGATCTCTGACACGTCTCTCTGACGGCACCTCGTACCTGGTTGCAGGAAGCAACATAGCGATCTCATCCCAGTCAAACGGGCAGGTCACGATTAGCGGCACGGGTGGAAGCGGATCACCAGCTGGCGCAAACACTCAGGTCCAGTTCAATGACAGTGGATCATTCGGCGCGGCTTCATCCCTCAGCTTCGAGAAGGCGACAAACACTTTCAGCGCCCAGAACATCACGTTGGGCGGTAATTTGGACTCGCAGGGCGTCGACGCCAGATGGTACCTGAGGAACAACAGCGCTGACTCGCTGTCCTTCTGGGACGGAACATCTGGATCACGTCGCTTCCAGTTCAATATGGGTGATAGCCAAGAGAGGATCATCGCGTACGACAACGCAGGATTCGCTGTGGGTGACAGCAAGGATCTTGAGATCCTGCACGACGGCACAGACAGCCTCCTGAAAAACAACACGGGCAAGCTCTACATCAGTGGCTCCACTAGCGGTGTGTATGTCACAGGCTCGGCGGGCCTCTTCATCGCCGATGGTCTTCAGCCCACCCTCACCATCAGAGCTTCCACAGACGCCACGAATCAGTCAGTTCTGTACCAGGAGAGCGGAGGCGACACCTACCTCTCAAACCAGAAGAACGGCGGATTCCTCTACAACTCAGTGAAGACGACGGCGGGTGTCGCTGTTAGGTTCATGAGGGCGATTCCCAACTCGATCAACTACAACACGATCGTGTCTTTCCTCCAGGGGCTTCACGACTTCTTCGATCCGAAGGCAGAGACGACTGACGTTGGCTTCTACGTCGGCGGCAAGAAGGGATCCAAGGACTCGACGACGCGGGGAGTCGCGCTGTTCGCAGGCGACATGGTGATCAGCGGATCGACCCACATGCAGAATGGCGGCTCGATCACGGGATCCTTCAGCATCCAGGGATCAATCATCCCATCCGCCGACTCCACCTACACGCTTGGGACAGACACAAAGCGATGGGGTCACGTGTACACAGGCGACCTCCACCTGAGGAACGAGCGGGGCGACTGGACGATCCTTGAGGAGCCCGATTTTCTGTGCGTTATCAACAACAAGACGGGTCAGAAATACAAGATGATGCTGCAACCGATTGACTGACCGTCATACGTAGAGATGACACGGAGCGTCTCACATGGCATTGGTCGGTCATATCTCAGGTAGCTCTCAGAGCTCCTCACGTATCGGAGTTACTGGATCGGTTATCTTTGCTAACCGTCCAGCTGCGTCATTCCCCGCTAACATGCCGGGAGTCGACACAGTCTTCTTCGTCTCCGGCTCCATCGGCGGAAAGGCGGCGGGCGAGGTCGGATCAGTCGCGGTCTTCGGGGGCGACGCAGTCATCAGCGGCTCGCTGACCATCGGCACGGGCTCGATCAAGATCACCTCCAACGACATCCAGTTTGGCAGCCCAGCCAGCAAGATCGAGCTGAACGGCTCAGACCTCAAGTTCTACGACGCCTCAAACCCTTCTGGCTTCACCCTCACGTCTCTGGGTTCTGGAGGCGGCGGCGGCGGATCAACTTACTGGTTCAGCAACACCGCGAACGTGATCTACACGACAGGCTCAGCTGTCGTTTCAGGCTCCGTCCTCCTCAAGAGAGCTGACGGCACAGCCACACTGACGCTCGACAACGTCATGGGCGATATCACAGGCTCAGCGGCTACCTTCACCAGCGCGGTCGCAGTTGGTGGCGCTCTCACAGTTGGCGGCGGGTACGGCGCTACGGGCGTCACGATCGGGGCAGACGGCGTGGTTCAGGCCAACGGCGGACTGACAGTTGACGGCACCTCGCTCTTCAAGTCCAACGTGACAGTTGCAGGCGACTTCACGGTCAACGGCACGGTCGTCGCTCTTGAGACAGTCAACACCAAGATCAAGGACGCTGTCCTCCTCCTCGGGTCAGGCTCTGAGTCGGGCGGTCCCGCTCCCTTCAAGTCGATCATCGCCTTCGCGAGCGGCTCAAAGAACGCCAATGAGTCGGTCACCTTCGGCGTTGCTGGAGACAGGGTGCTCGGCGTGGGCGTCCAGGACGTACTTGACGGCGGACTGGCCCAGACTGGAATCAGTTTCAGCTCCCTGGGAAGCCTCATCGCGAAGGACTACCAGGTTGTAACAGCAACTGCAGCCCTTAAGGCGGGCGGGACGGCGGGAAGCGTTGAGCTCTCAGGATCAGCCGTTTCTTTTCAGTCTGCTGCTTCAAACGATGTCTCCTACACCGCAGACGGTGTCACCTACGCCACAATCGGCAAGTCGTCAGGAGACGCGACATTTAAGGGTGTTGGGACAACGTGGTTCACGGGATCATCTGTCTACATTCAGTCGAACACGGGCGCAGTCAACATCGCTGCAGGCACCAACACTTCGCTCGTTCTCTCGACAGACGGCGCGACATTCGGCACGGTGGCGGCAAAGCTCGGGTCAGGAACGCCTAAGATCCTCAACCTGTCAGGAAGCACGGTAAACATTGGTGCAAACACCGGAACATCCGGCGTCACTTTCCAGATGGCGGGTGCCAGCGTCGTCAACCTCGCTGCTGCCACCTCCACAACGCCGATCCTCTCAGCCTCCCAGGTCAACTCTACATTCACCATCGGAACCTTCGGCACGTCAGACGCTGTTGTCCTGAGCGGCTCAACCATTCAGTTCAACGCAGGCTCATCTGGACAGTCCTTCAGAAGGGACGGGACTGAGTTCCTCCTCGTCTCCTCGGGCGCTGCGGGACCCAACCAGCGTGCGTTGCTGACGGCTGCTTCTGGCAAGACGTTCCTCATTGGCGGAACTTCCGAGACCATCATCAGCGGCTCAAGCGTGACCCTCACATCAGGGCGCTCAGGCTCACCCTCGGGTGTCGACTTTAGCACAGACGTCGCTGGCATGACGGTGTCCTACTTGAACATCGTTTCAGGTTCCTACTCGACCCCTGCCGGATCAGTCACGATCAACGCTGCCAAGATCGTTCCGGGAGACCTGCCAGTCCCACACGACGTCCTCTTGGGCGCATCTGCGGCCAGGAGCCTCTACCTCAGCGGAACTGCCGTCTACGTCAACGGCAGTGCCAGCTCGCTCGTTGTGCAGCGTCACGGAGCAAGCCTCGCATCGCTCAGCGGACCAGACGCCAACACGTTCTCGATTGCAGCCGAGGGATCAGTAACAACTGCGAACCTCTTCTCCAATAACGTCACAGCGCTCAACGTCGGAAGCAACGTCACATCCAACGCAACTTACAACCTTGCGACTGGCGGGACAACTACTGGCAACACAAAGACCGTCAACCTCGGCACTGGCGCTGCGGCTGGCTCCACGACGACGATTAGCATCGGCTCGATCATCGGCGGCGCAACGACGGTCAACGGAAACATGGTCATCGGCGGCGACGGATCGAGGACCCTCGAGATCAAGTCGAAGATCACAGGAAGCCTGATTCCGAACGCTGACGTGACCTACGACCTGGGTTCACCCCTGTTCCGTTGGGCCAACATGTACACCGGCGACTTGCACCTCAAGAACGACCGCGGTGACTGGACCATCATCGAGGAAGCGGACTTCCTCACGATCACCAACAATAAGAACGGCAAGCGCTACAAGTTCGTTCTCCAGGAGATCGGCTGATCTAAACCCCGCCTAGGATAGCATCCTTGGCCTGACGGCCCCGAGAGATCGGGGCCGTCTCTTTTTTATCTCTCTGCTCTTCTCGTGGGATCGCTGTTTAAACTTGGGACATGTTTACATCTCCCTTTCAGTCAGAAGTGGTAGTTCCTGAAGAGTGCGACATCGTCTGGGTGCAGGATCTCTTCGCAGATCAGTACGCAGGCGGAGCTGAGCTGACATCGCAGGCGCTCATCGAGTCGACAAATCTCAGACTGTTTCGAGTGAACTCAGACCGGATCACTCAGGCAACTGTGCAGTCAGGCGTCAAGAAGATGTGGGTGTTCGGCAACTTCGCGAACATCAACGCTGCACTCGTTCCCATGATCGTCGCAAACATCAAGTACGCGATCCTCGAGTACGACTACAAGTTCTGCGTGCATCGCTCAATTGAGCTTCACAAGCACAGCTCAGGATCTGCATGCGACTGTGATCAGAAGGAGATCGGCAAGTTAGTCTCTGCCTTCTTCTATGGAGCGAGGCACATCTTCTGTATGTCAGAGGCGCAGAGAGAGCGCTACGCGAGGAGATTCCCGTTCCTCGCGAGCCGTCCCAACACCGTGCTCAGCTCTGTCTTCTCTCCTGCCTCGCTGGCAGAGATGGACAACCTCCGCAGCACAGAAAAGCCTAGAAAGGGCTGGATCGTCCTCGGTTCATCCTCTTGGATTAAGGGCGCAGAGGACGCAGAGGACTGGTGCAAGACGAATGGCCTCGACTACGAGGTCGTTTGGAATCTCCCATACTTTGATCTCCTCCGCAAGATGTCGACAGCCGAGGGGTTTGTCTACCTTCCGAGAGGAGGCGACACCTGCCCGCGGATGGTGATCGAGGCCAAGCTGCTGGGATGCAAGATCCACGCCAACGATGACGTTCAGCACGCCAACGAGAGCTGGTTCAAGGATCAGGATCCCGATTCAGTTGAGGCTTACCTCGCCGACCGCCCTGCAGTCTTCTGGGAAATTGTGGGAAGAGAGCTTCCGGGAGCCCAAAAGATATCGGGCTACACAACGACCTACAACTGCTTCAATGGTGGGTACCCGTTCAGAGAGAGCATCGTATCAATGCTCGGATTCTGTGATGAGGTCGTCGTTGTTGACGGCGGCTCCACAGATGGGACCGTAGAAGCGCTTAGAGAGATGCAGAAAAACGACAATCGGATTGTAGTTCATGTCCAGGCTCGTGACTGGAATCACCCGAGGCACGCTGTCTTCGACGGCCAGCAGAAGGCCTTGGCACGCTCCATATGCACGGGTGATTTCTGCTGGCAGCAGGACAGCGACGAGGTTGTTCACGAGGATGACTACCAGAAGGTGAGAGACCTTGTAGCTGGATTTCCCCCGAACGTTGAGCTCATCGCTCTTCCTGTGGTTGAGTACTGGGGCCCGACGAGCAAGGTTCGCATGGATGTCAATCCGTGGAAGTGGAGAATCAGCAGGAACCTGCCTCACATCACACACGGCATCCCGAGAGACCTCAGGCGGTTCGACCAGGCGGGACGGCTCTACAGCGGAATGGGAACTGACGGGTGCGACTACATTCGCTCTGACAGCTTTGAGGTCGTTCCCTACGCAAACTTCATGAACGATGAGGCCGAGAAGGCGCGTCAGGCAGCGCTGAGCGGATCTCCTGAGGCGCACCAGGCGTTCCAACAGTGGTTTGTCAAGATGGTGGAGTTCCTTCCCACTGTTCGCCACTACTCCTGGTGGAACATGGGAAGAAAGATTAGGACCTACAGATCCTACTGGCAGGGACACTGGGAGAGCCTCTACGACGTGAAGCGAGAGGACAGCGCCGCGAACAACATGTTCTTTGGCAAGCCCTGGTCACAGGTCACTGAGCAGGAGATCGACGACCTGGCTGAGGCGCTTCCTGCGCGGACAGGAGGCTGGGTGTTTCATCGACGTCTGGACTTAAGCAGGCCCACACCGCACATGACAATTCAGTCGAGCCATCCTGTCGTGATCACGAGCTGGATTGGGGGTGAGAAGTGAGAGTGCATTTCATCACGGCGTGCAGGAACGTGTCACAAAACGTCGAGAAGGTCGTTGCCTCTGTGAGAGAGCAGTCTGACCCTCGATGGAAGTGGACGATCATCGACGACTGCTCAAGCGATGACACTGCTGCCAAGTTTCAGGAAGCGACGAGAGACATGACAGGCGTCCAGATCATCGTCAACAGCGAGAGAAAGCACGCTCTTCGAAACATTGTTGAAGCAGCAAGGCAGCACGTGGACAGTGAGGACATCGTGGCCACGCTTGACGGCGATGACTCGCTCTGCAATCCTAGGACTGTAGAGACGCTGATCTCAGCATACGGATCTGGCAGCGATGTTGTCTGGACTGCGCATCGATGGGACACAAACGGCATGAACATCTCAGGGCACATGCCCAACCAGGTCGACCCATACGCCTGGCCCTGGGTGACATCGCACCTGAGAACTTTTAGTGCTTCCCTGCTTGCGAGAATCAGCGATGATAATTTCAAGAATCACCTTGGAGAGTGGTTCAAGCGGGGATACGACCAAGCCCTGATGCTTCCCGTTCTCTTTGTGGGAGGAGGCAGGACCTTTGTGTCTGACGTCTGCTACCAGTACAACATCGACTCAGCCTCGATTCCATCTTCTGAGCGGAACTGGGCAGAGAGGGACCAGATAGCCACAGTCAACATGGTCAGGGCGAGAGGGTTCCTCAAGTGAGGGTCTGGATCGATGGAGCAGATCCAGCTTCTCGATCTGGCCCCAACGGGTTTGCTAGAAAGCTCTCATCTGCTCTTGCTTCTCGAGGCAACGAGGTCACCTTTAGTGGGTCGGGACCAGACGCTGACGCGCGTGTGGTGTTCATTCAGGGATCTGACTCCAGAGTTCCCACTGCCCTTCGCCTCGACGGAATCTACTTCAACACGCGCCAGGACTGGCAGAGCCTGAATGCCCCCATCAGGCGGTCATACGAGGCTTCCCACGCGATCATCCATCAGACCGACTTCGATCGCCGCCTGATCGAGAGATACTTCGGCGAGCACCACGGAGCCAAGGTGATCAGGAACGCGGGGGAGCCTAGCCAAACCATGGCTGTGGCCCCTCTCGTTCATCCTGCGCTGGACAGCTTCGAGCAGACGTGGGTCAGCGCGTCCTCCTGGCGGCCACACAAGAGGCTAGCTGAGAACATCCGCTACTTTCAAGAATTTGCGGACGAACGCTCCTGTCTTGTTGTCGCAGGAAGCGTGAGCGAGGATCTCAGCAGCGTCTCTCTTGAGAGAGTGTTCTTTGCGGGAGATCTCGATCAGCTGACTCTCACATCGCTCTATCGAAGATCCTCCCATCTCATACACCTCGCGTGGCTCGATCACTGCCCGAACGTCGTTGTCGACGCAAGAGCGGCAGGATGTCGCATCGTCTGCTCATCATCTGGCGGCACTGAGGAGGTCGCAGGAAATGACGCGATTGTTGTGCAAGAGGACGACTGGGACCTCAGCCCTGTTGATCTTTACAGCCCTCCCAGGCTAGACTTTGCCAGGATCAGACAGGGCACACATGATCACAAAAACTGCATGTCTGATGTCGCAGCCAAGTATGAGAGCGTCCTGCAGGAGATAGCAAGATGAGAACAGTTGTCAAGCCGTGGGGAAAAGAGGAGATCTGGGCAGAGACTCCCAGGTATGTGGGAAAGTTCCTTCACATCAAGGCACAGCGTCGTCTCTCGCGGCAGTACCACGAGGTCAAGGACGAGACCATCACTGTCCTGAGCGGAGTCCTTCACCTTGAGATCGGCGCAGGAGATAGCATTACGCACAGTCGCTTGTTTCCCGGGGATTCTTTTCACATCACACCGGGGACTGTTCATCGATTCTGCGCTGAGTCATTCGACACTGTTCTTGTAGAGGTCTCCACGCCTGAGCTTGAGGACGTTGTCCGCATTGAGGATGACTATGCAAGAAAGGCTTAAGATCTTTGTCCTTAAGCCGGGCGAGGGATGGGTAGTTGACGTCATTGGCGACGATTATGAGTCTCTGACGGATCTTCAGGTCGTTGACAGTCCCGCAGACGCTGACATCATCTGGCTCCTAGGCTCCTGGTGTTGGGACAGAATTCCAGCAGAGCACCTTGAGAAAAAGGTGGTTGTCTGCACTGTCCATCACATCGTGCCAGAGAAGTTCGATGTTCTCGCCTTTCGAATGCGAGACAGGTTTGTTGATGCCTACTTCGTCTACACGCACGAGACAGCTGAGATTATTCGTGCAAACTCGTACAAGCCCATTGCGCGTGTCGCACACTGGATTGATCCGCTGCGCTGGAAGCCCACTGACAAGTTGTCAGCAAGAGCGAGACTTGGCATTGACGAGACAAGCAAGATCATTGGGTCCTTCCAGCGTGACACTGAGGGCAGGGATCTCATCTCACCCAAGATGGAAAAAGGCCCAGATGTTTTCTGCGACCTAGTCGAGCGAGCAAGCAAAACACAGGACATCACAGTTCTTCTCGGGGGCTGGAGAAGAGAGTATGTCAAGGGGCGCCTTGAGCGTGCTGGAATCAAGTACATTTACAAAGAGCTTCCGCCCCAGAGCGTCATCAGAGACATGTACGCCTCGTGCGACCTCTATCTCTGCACATCGAGAAGAGAGGGTGGTCCTCTCTGCATTCTCGAGGCAGCAGTGATGAAAGTTCCCATCTTTTCTACAAGAGTGGGCATCGCCTCAGACGTGCTGCACACGAGCCAGATCATGGATCCAGCATTGTGGACTCTCTCTTTGCCCTCAGAAGAGGCCATACAGTTCTCCTATGAGCGAGCACTGCAGAGAGGGCCGCGAGGTCTTGTGCTCTCCTATGACGATCTCATGCGCAAGATCCACGAGATCACCCACAAGTAGGACATCATGAACATCTACGTGAACAGGCGACCAGTCGATGGGCCGTGGGGCGGCGGATCAAAGATGCTCAAGTCAATCATCGATGAGTTGAGAGAGCGTGGTCACGCTGTCTTCCTCGATGAGGAATTTCATCAGATGAGCCGCGCAGACGTGATCTTCTGCGTAGATCCTCGTCCCTCCAGCACAGTCAGCTACGAGATGCTTCATGCCTATAGGCAGCGAAGCGGAGCCAAGATCGTCCAGCGGGTGGGTGACATTGGAACACACGGCAAGCCCGACCTGCGAAGGCTCGTCGACATCACGACGCAAGTGTCAGATCATGTTGTTTTCATAAGCAGGTGGGCGAAGGAGCAGGTTGGGACGCGAGGCGACTCGCACGTGATTGCCAACGCTGCTTCTGAGATCTTCTTCAGGCAGGGCGATAGGAATCCCAGAAAGATTGTCACACATCACTGGTCCAACAACCCCATGAAGGGCTTCGACATATACGAGAGCCTTGACGGATTCTGCGCTGAGACTGGCGAGTATGACTTCACATTTGTTGGACGCTGTCCTTCGAGTGTTTCGCTGAGAAATCACGTGCAGCCGCTTGCTGAGCACGACATGTCGATGTTCTTGGCTGACCAAGGCGTCTACGTGACAGCCTCGCAGCAGGAGGCAGGAGGCTGTCACGCTCTTGAGGCAATTGCAGCAGGCCTGCCTGTTCTCTATCACCGATCGGGAGGAGGAATTGTTGAGTACTGCGAGGGAAGGGGCATCGAGTTCTCCAGCCTGCCAGATCTCATCTCAATTCTCAGAGACAGAAAGGAAGAGATCGAATCAATTCGAAATCTCCCGCCTGTTACACGGACTTCAAAGGAAATGGCAAAAGAGTACGCGAACTTCATAGAGAGCGTCGCATGATGTCTTTTGAGAACAAGAGCGTGGGTGTTTGGATCTCACAGGCCTCGTGGTTCAAGACGCTGCTTCCCATCGCGATCACAGCGTCGCAGTTCGGCTGCCACGTCACGATCAACTTGCTGAGCAGCGGAAAGTGGAACTGCGCTGCGTCTGGCAAGAATCTAGAGATGCTTGCATCAATCGCAGCGCGCCACGGCCTCAGGGTCAAAAGATCAGACTTTCAGGAATCTGATGTCGACTTTTTTGTCGAGGGGCGACACGTCGAGCATTCACTCGCAAGAAAGAAGGTCAGTCTCATTGAGAACGACTCTTACGTGATTCGAGTCGATGGCAGCATGGAGGGAAAAGCCCCTAAGCTCTACGAGACGTACATTGACAAGGTTGATCATGTTGTCTTTCCAAGCAGGAAATTTGCCGAATACTACGGCCTCTCCTCTGACAAGCACCTCTTTTTAGGACACCCACAGTTTGACAGGGAGTTCTACGTCGACGACGACGAGATCATCAGCCATCTGTGCCTCAAGAAAAGTGCAAAGAGGGCGCTTGTCATCCTGCCAAAGCTGAAGTATCTTGAGCACGTTGATCTGCTGAGAATCATTGACGTGCTCAGGGAGACAGGCCACACTATTGTCACAAAGACAAGGGGAAAGGACCAGTACAAGGATCAACGCGTGCTGGGAGACCAGTACTTTGATGACATGACAACGCCAGTTTCGTGGCTTCCCTACACGACTCCTCTCCTGCTGCAGGTCTCTAACGTTGCCATCAACTTTGGGTCCACAGCGATCCTAGAGTGCATCATGAAGAGGACGCCTGTCATTGACTTTGACGTCAAGAGCTTTAGAAACTTTCCGTTTCTCTATGAGAGCGACGCAGTCTCTGTCTTCAAGGACGCCAAGAACTTTGACAGAGAGGATCTTTTTCGAGAGATCGCGATGAGAACAAGGGCGAGGATGGAGCCTTTATTCGACAGGCAGATTGCAGATCTTGAGATTAGTGACGTGAGTGTCAGCGCGAGAATACTCCAGCATGTCCTCTGAGCAAGAGCTGTTCGATTTCTGCTCAAGAATTTTTCCCATCTGCAGGAGCATTACGGGCGAGGGAAACCGCGAAACAGTCCGTCACATTCAGAGCATAGTGCCAGTCATCCAGCATGAGGTGCCCTCAGGCACAAGAGCTTTTGATTGGGTGGTTCCAGATGAGTGGCGCATAGCAGATGCCTTTGTCGAGGATGAGCAGGGAAACAGGGTGATCGACTTCAAAGAGAACAATCTCCACGTTGTCGGATACTCGACTCCAATCGACGAGATTGTCAGCAGAGAGACGCTGACATCTCACCTCCACACAGACCCCAGGAATCCTGACGCGATTCCTTATGTCACGTCCTACTACAAAAGAAAGTGGGGATTCTGCGTATCCAAGCGCATGTGGGACAGCGTCAAAGGGGAGAAATTTCGCGTCAAGATTGACAGCGAGCTTTTTCCGGGATCGCTCACCTACGCAGACCTTCTTGTTCCTGGTGAGACACAGGATGAGATTCTGGTCACAACGTACATTTGTCACCCATCGATGGCAAACAATGAGTGCTCTGGGCCCACAGTAGCAGCATTTCTAGCGAAGTGGCTCCTAGAAGGACCCAAGCGTCGATACACATACAGGTTCGTGTTTGCTCCTGAGACGATCGGCGCAGTCTGCTACATCTCTGCAAACTGGGACGCCATACGAGATCGTGTCGTTGGAGCAATTAACCTAACCTGTGTTGGCGACGATCGAGCGCTCTCTCTTATGCCGTCTAGAAGGGGCAACACAAGGGTCGATAAGATTGCAAGGCACGTTCTTGCTACGTCGGGAATGCAGTACAGAGAGTACAGCTTTGCCGAGCGCGGCTCCGACGAGAGGCAGTACTCGCATCCCCTTGTTGACATTCCCATAGTCTCTGTGATGAGATCCAAGTACGGGACGTACCCTGAGTATCACTCCTCTCTCGATGATCTAAGCCTTGTGACGCCGCGAGGCCTTAAAACCTCTCTTGAGATCAATAAGCGCGTGATCGAGGCGATAGAGGCAAATGCTGTCTATTCAAACGTCTTTCCCTGTGAGCCCATGCTCTCAAGGAGAGACCTGACGCCCAGCAGCTGGATGACAAGAAGGACTGCAGGCGATCAACCAGAGAATCAGGACTACCGCAATATGATCAGCGCTATCTTTGAGTGCGATGGACAGAACGATCTCATTGATGTGGCGAACAATCTGAACATTGGCTTTGAAAAGTGTCGCCATCTTCTGCGTACACTAGAGGAAGAGGGCATACTTCGCAATGATTATTACGGCGGTAATACCTGCAAGAGCTGGTTCAAAGCGACTCAAGGATAAGAACATCCATCCGCTCTGGGGCAAGCCAATGCTCCACTGGGCTGTTGCTGCGTGCACCTCCTCGCGCTTCAAGATCGATCCCTGGGTCACGACTGACTCGCTAGAGATCGCGGAGGCTGCGAGAGCATCAGGTGCCAACGTCGTTATGCGCGATCAGGAGACTGCGAATGATCATGCCTTCAAGCAGGCAGCGATCAGAGATGCAGCCCGCAAGATTGACCAGATCAAGGGAAAGAGCGACATCTACATTTCCCTTCAGGCCAACTCCCCTGAGATTCAGTCGAGTCACCTCGATGAGGGGATAGAGCTGCTTCTTGACAAGAACAAGAGCGAGATCATCTGCGTTGACTCGGATCTCATGCAAAACGGAGCTTTTCGCATATTTCGGGGTGACTACGTCTACCAGCAGGATCTTTCCACGAACTGCGGATGCATTGTGCGTGATCTTGTCGATGTCCACACATTAGAAGACGTAAGATTCCTAGAGGAGATGAGAAAATGAGCGTTTACATCGTTTCTGAGATCTGCGGCCAGTGGGGTGGATCCGTACGCAAAGCCGAGCAGATGATCCTGCAGTCGAAGATGATGGGCGCTGATGCCGTCAAGGTCCAGCTCTTCGACACGTACAAGCTACCGGGCGAGGGAAGAGAGAGATGGGAGTATCTCTCCATGAAGAAGGAGGACTTTCATCGTCTCGCCGACTTCTGCGAGAAGGTCAACATTGACTTCTTCGCATCTGCTTTCGATCGAGAGAGATTCGGATGGATCAAGCGCCGCCGAGTCATGAATGAGAGCAGCATCAAGGTCAATAAGATCGCAAGCTCTCTCATTGAGATCGATCCAGAGCTTTGCAGGGAAATGATCGAGTCTGGCATGACCAATTTTTTCTCTCTTGGCAAGTGGAATCGCGATCACCTGCCATTTGAGAACAGCAATGTCGTCTACTTTCACTGCCTCGCAAAGTACCCACACACAACGCAAGAGGCACTTGCGGTTATGCCTGCTGCCTTTGACGGACGTGTGATCGGGTACAGTGACCACGCTGTGGGCAATGACGCTGCCAAGGAGGCAGTTCGTAGAGGCGCCAAGTACATCGAGAAGCACTTCACACTCGACAAGACTGCGCAGTGCGGCACAGAGTCTGCTCATCTCTGCAGCATGGATATGCGAGACCTTGAGGACCTGAGAAGGTTCTGTGATAGCGCTGTGAGGTTCTAGTGCTTACTGTAGCGATCACAGTCAAGAACAGAAATTCACACTTCGTCAGAACATTCTCCTCTGTTGTGACGCAGGAGCCTGACGCGCCGTTTGAGATTGTCTACGTCGACTACGCTTCTGAGGAAGATTTCGGCAGCTGCCTGCAGGAGATGATCGAGCAGTACAGGCCACTCTTTTCGAGCAGCCTCGTCAGAATCAAGAGGGTGGTGCTTGAGGGCAATGATCCCTTCAACAGCGGCAAGGCCAAGAACCTTGCTGTGCCTTTTCTTGACCCAAGCACGGACGTGATCTCATTTTCTGACATCGACGTCTTCTTGGGAATGGACTATCATCGATACTGGATGCCTCTTGCGAGAAGAGGTGTCTTCTACTCGAGCAGGGTCCAGGAGACCACAGCGCAGCCGTCAAGAAGATTGAGTCCCAAGATCAACTATGGCAACATGATCGTTGAGAGAGAAAGCTTTGTGAGCGTCGGTGGGTTTGACGAGGAGAATCCAACCTGGGGAGGAGACGATGACGACATCATCCATCGCCTTAAACTATCTGGCCTTCGAGAGATCAACCCACACAGCTTTTTTGACGCCAGACATACTAGCATTGTGCATGGCGATGACCTTAGACTCGCTTTTCTAGAGTCTCAGTCGAAGACATCACAAAACACGCAGGAAAAGTTCAAGAGGATCTACGAAAAGACGAGCTCGTTGAACAGATCGTTCCTCCGCTTCTACAATGACAACATTCAGCGGATACGCTGCGAGGTCGCATATGGTGCCTGATGTCTCTATCGTCATTACGAACTTCAACTACGGGAAGTACCTCCCACGATGTCTGAGAAGCTGCATCTCTCAGACAGGCGTCACATCAGAGATCATCTTGGTCGATGACTGCAGTGACGACCCCGTAGAGGAGATCATCAAGCCGTATGCGGATCGAGTGCGCTTTATTAGGAATGAGATGAACGGCGGCGTGGCATTCAGCTCAAACGTCGGACTTAGAAGCAGCACTGCCCGCTTCTTCATGCGCGTTGACGCTGATGACTACATCTCAAGCGACATGTGCTACATCCTCATGCGTTATCTCGAGACGAATCACGACGCTTTCTGCGTCTCCTCAGACTACTACCTCGTAGACAATCAGGAAAATGTGATAGCCAGGAAGTACGCGCGAACTGATAATGTCTCCTGCGGCATCCTCTACAGGAAGGATCTTCTCCTAGAGATGGGAGGATACAACGAGTCCTTCAGGCATCGCGAGGAGGAGGAGCTTCGCAAGAGGCTTGGCGAGGCGTACAAGATCCACCACATCGAAATACCGATGTACCGCTATCGCATGCACGACACAAACAAGACAAAGACCCCTGAGTACAAGACCACAACAGTCTGAGGAGACTTCATGTACAACATCGGCGTAATCGGCAACGGGTTCGTGGGATCAGCAACAGTCGCTGGCTTCTCTCTTCACGCGAAGGTGAGAGTCTATGACAATGATCCGCGTGTCTCTATTGACACATTCGAGGACACAGTCGGACTTTCCGATTTTGTGTTCATCTGCGTACCCACGCCGATGTCAATGCAGACTGGTCGGATTGACCTCGCTATCATCCGAAGCGTCTTTGATAGAATCGCTGCCCTCGAGAATAGGACGGATAGTATTCTCATCGTCAAGTCTACGGTCATCCCGGGAACTGTTGAGACGCTGATTAGTGAGTACCCAACTCTTAAGATCGTGTTCAGCCCAGAGTTCCTCACAGAGCGCAGCGCGAAGCTTGACTTCATCAATGCCTCTCGCATCATTATTGGCGGCGAGGCTGATCTAGTCGATAAGACTGAGAAGATGTTCCGCGTGCGCTTTCCCCACACGCCGATTCTGAAGACTGATGTGGCCACCGCTCAGTTCATCAAGTACATGAGCAACTGCTTCTTTGCTGTGAAGGTTGCCTTCATGAACGAGATGAGGCAGGCCGCAGACAAGCTTGACGTCAGCTGGCAGGACTCAGTCAAGGGCTTTCTTCTCGATGGAAGAATTGGGAACTCCCACATCGATGTCCCTGGGCACGATGGTCAGATGGGATTCGGCGGAAAGTGCTTTCCCAAGGACATCAACGCTTTCATCAACCTCTTTGAGGACAGCGGCGTTGATCCCAAGGTCATGAGAGCAGCGTGGGAAAAGAACCTCGAGGTCAGACAGAAGCACGACTGGCTTGACATCAAGGGCGCAGTCTCGAGCTGAATGTGTCTAAGGCGACTGTCATAGGGCAGGGTCCTCTCGGAGAACAAGTGACAGCCGCCCTCGTTGAGGGCGGTTGCCACGTTTTGGTGCACGATGAGGCGGGCTGGGTAGCGAAGGGAGGATCATCAGCCAACTCCTTCAGCATAACCGACCACATCAGAATGTGCGATGAGGTCGGGATCGACATCATCTTTCTCTGCCTACCCATGCGCTTTCGACAGGTCCCTGAGGAGAGAGAGTTTGAGGCTGTCCTCGATGAGATCTCAAGAGTTCGGCAGGCCAAGAACCGAGAGCGGGTCATAGTCGTAGTGGGCAATGCAATCCCATTCAGAAGCACAGCTTGGGATATGAGATGCGCTCCCTGGGGGTGTAGGGTCGTCCTCAGTCCATTTTTTAGACGTGACTTCTCAGTCTTGGGCGGGCACGTCACCCCTGTGGGCAGAGTGTCCGATCTACTCGGAAAGCTGAAGTTTGAAGAGATCAGGAAGATCACACTCCCGGAGGCGGTTGAGCAGGCTCTTGCCTCAAGGGATGCGGGTGTAAATTCTCAAGTCCCGCTGTAGAGTTAGGCATGAATGACTTCCCGACTGGCAAGCCGCATGTCTCCTTCTCTGAGGTAAAGTCGTGGAAGGAGTGCGGATGGCGGCACAAGCTTGTCCACATCGACAAGGTGCCGGGAGACCCACCTTCTGTTCACACGGACTTTGGAAAGATTGTGCACTCACAGTGCGAAAGCTTTCTCAAGAGTCGCACAATGGACATTCCAGCCGCCTGCGATGAGATCAGGGCGGCATGGAAGGCCAACGGTCACAAGAATGACAAGGGCGAGCCAGACGATCCTGAGGTCTGGGTCAAGCACGCAACGAACATACTGACCGACATTCCGGCATTTTTGGACCTTGAGTTTCCTGAGTGGCAGTTTATGGGCGCGGAGCTAGAGCTTTACGAGCCCATTACGGGAAGCACAATGAAGTTCAAGGGATTCATTGATGGCGTCATCACCTGCAAGGGAAAGCGTGGTGAGGACCTCATCTGGATTATTGACTGGAAGACTGCAGGGCCGGGTGGGTGGCACCCTGAGAAGAAGCGCGATGTGCTGGTGCAGATGCAGCTCGCGCTCTACAAGAGCTTCCTGTCCGCAAAGCTTGGGCTTGACAAGAAGAACGTCAGGTGTGCATTCCTCCTCCTCAAGAGGGGAGCGAAGCCGGGAAAGACTTGCGAAGCCTTTCGCGTCTCTGTCGGACCGGTCACAGAGGAGCGCGCTGTCAAGGTAGTCACTGACATGGTGCGGACTGTGGCCAAGAGAATGTTTCTCAAGAATCGCCTTTCTTGCAAGTTCTGCCCATTTCAGGACACGCAGCACTGCACTGCCGTATAATCGGGAGCATGCAGAACGGAAAGCATAAAGTTCTAGTACTATCGGATCACGCGCTCAGCACCTCCGGTGTCGGCACTCAGACTCGTTGGCTCCTAACAGGGCTCATCAAGAAGGGATGCTGGACATTCAGGCAGCTGGGCGCTGCTGTTAAGCACAGCGACTACAACACCGTGCAGATGGACCCAGACATTATCATCAAGCCGATTGATGGTTTTGGCAATAGGGACATGCTGCGTGTGCTTCTTGCTACTGAAAAGCCGGATCTCATCTTCATCTTCACAGATCCCAGATTCTTCATCTGGCTGTTTGAGATGGAGGATGAGATCCATCAGCTTTGTCCTATTGTGTGGTGGCACGTTTGGGACAACCTGCCCTATCCCGCGTTCAACGATCCGCTCTATCAGGCGACTGATCTCATAAACTGTCACTCTTACTTGACTTATGAGATGGTCAAAGAGCGCCATCCAGAAAAGACACACTTTGTCCCCCATGCCCTGCCAAGGGACATCTTCAAGCCCCTGAATCCAGGCGACATAAAGGGACTCCGTCGCTCAATTCTGCAGCCAGGAAGAGAGGATGACTTCCTGGGAATTTGGGTCAACAGGAATGCGAGAAGAAAGCGCCCCTCTGACGTCCTTGAGTCGTGGCGCATTTTCCTCGATCGCCTGGAGCGCGAGGAGGGCCACAGAAAGGCCTCTCTCATCATGCACACTGATCCTCTGGACCAGGAGGGTCCAAATCTCTTCGCAGTTTCAGAGCATTTCGGCGTTAAGGACAATGTCTTCTTCTCGAATGATCGTCTCGAGTTCGACAAGATGGCGGTCCTGTATGGGATCTCTGACTTCTGCATCAACATCAGCTACGCTGAGGGTTTTGGTCTAGGCACTCTCGAGGCGATGCAGTGCGGCACTCCCATTATCGCTGTCAAGACAGGCGGCCTAACGCGGCAGGTCATCGACCACAGGGACGGATCTGAGAACGGCGTCGCCATTGATGTTGAGGTCAAGACGATGGTGGGATCGCAGTCTGTTCCCTACATCTACGAAGACTATGCGACAAACCAGAGCATCGCTGACGCGATCTGGAAGCACTACAAGCGCTCGTCTGAAGAAAAGGCTGCTCTTCGAGAGAAGGTCTACAAGTACGCTCGGTCTGAGTTCTCAATGAGCAACACAGTTGATGCATGGCACAACACAATGCTAGAGACGATCAGGACGTGGCGAGAAAAGAGGCCTAGCTGGTCTCTGGAGGTGATCAAGTGAAGACAGTACTTCTTCGCGCGCCAACTCTCAGCCAGAGCGGATACGGCGTCCACGCTCGTCAGGTTTTCAAGTGGCTGAACTCCCAGAAGGGTCTGCAGGTGTACAGCCAGATTGTCAACTGGGGCAATACTCCATGGTACGTCAACCCCGAATCACAGGGCGGAATAATCGGGCAGATCATGGCTTCCACCAACGGGGTGCCTGCTAAGTGCGATGTCGCAGTGCAGCTTCAGCTCCCAGATGAGTGGGACACCTCTCTTGGCAACGTCAATATTGGAATGAGTGCCCTTGTTGAGACTGATGTCTGCAACAAGAAGTGGATCGACGCGTGCAACAAGATGAACGCAGTGATTGTGCCGTCAGCGTTCACACGTGACGTCCTGCTTAAGAGCTCATACTCTTCGCCTCTCAAGACAAGCGTCGCCGTTGTTCCTGAGTCCTACCCGCAGATAAGCGAGTCGGACATCAAGATCCCAAAGCTTGACCTGACCACAGACTTTAACTTTCTAATCGTGTCCCAGCTCACTTCTAGCGCTCCCGACCAGGACCGCAAGAACATTATGAACACGATCAGATGGATCTGTCAGGAATTTTCAAACGATTCTAGCGTTGGGATCATTGTCAAGACGAACAGTGGAAGGTCCACGACTATAGACAGGGCCATCACGAAGGGCGCTCTTCGCGCAGCTCTAGAGGGAGTCTCTAGCAGCGTGAGGATCTACATGCTGCATGGTGATGTCCCAGAGAACGAGATGATGGGCCTGTATAGGCACCCAAGAGTCAAGGCGCTCGTCTCGCTCACCAGGGGCGAGGGGTTTGGTCTACCCCTTCTCGAGGCAGCCTCCTCTGGACTTCCTGTCATTGCAACAAGCTGGTCAGCGCACACAGAGTTTCTAGGCAAGCAGTACATACCTGTAGCGTACGATCTCACGCCCATTCCGCAGTCTAGAGTGGATGGTAGGATTTTTGTTGCAGGCGCTAGATGGGCAAATCCCAGCGAGTCTGACTTCAAGAAGAGAGTTCGAAAGTTTCGTTCGTCACCGGACGTGCCCCGTGAATGGGCCGCCGAGCTTGTGGAAACAATCCAAAAGCGATACAGCTGGGAAGCAGTTAGCGAGGCGTATGATCGCGTCCTTCTTCCTTTGCTCGGGTAAGACTTGACAGCTGAAATACTCGCATCAGCCTTTGCAGCACTCCTTGTGCTTTCTGTTTACTACAACTACAAGTTTGCTCGAATCATCTTCAATTTTGAGGATCGAATTGAGGAGGCACTCGATGATCTTGATGAGCGCTATCGCGTGATGTCAGAGATCGTTGCAAAGCCTGTCTTTTTCGACTCTATCGAGGTGAGAAAAGTCATTTCCGAGATCAACGCATCTCGCGACGCGATTCATAGGATCGCAAATAGGTTCGCGAGTGCGGAGGATCGCGATGACAAAAACAAGAGGTAAGAGAAGAGTAAGAAGCGCAGCGGCTACTGCGGCAGGTGCCCAGGAAAAGCCACCCACAAATCAGTACTTCAGCTCTCTGACGCACGATGCTATCCTAGAGTATCAGAAGTGTGATGATCCTTCCGAGAGAGAGTCGCTCTACAAGGATGTGATTTTCCCATCGTTCGACAAGCTCGTGGAGAACCTCATCTTCATGAACGGCTTTGTGAACGTGACGGGATCATACACAGAGCTCAAGAACGACTGCATCACGTTTCTCTTTGAGACCATACACAAGTTTGACGCCTCGAGAGGCAGCAAGGCTTTTAGCTACTTCAATGTCGTGGCTAAGAACTGGCTGATGATCAAGTCCAAGCAGCGCTCAAAGAACTTAAAGCGCATGGTCAGCCTCGATGACACAGCTTCGCTCACAGTTGAGGACGTTGCAGAAATTGAGGCCAACAACGTTGCACCATCTCAGACTGACGCTATTGATAGCGGCATGCAGGAGTACGAGATTATCGCGCTTCTGAACGACCTGAGAGAGGATGCGCAGAATGAAAATGAGCGTGCTTGCATGGACGCCATCTTCTACCTCTTCGAGCAGCGAGAGGATATTGAGCTCCTAAACAAGCGCGCTGTCTTCGTCTACATGCGCGATATGTCGTCTCTTAGCCCAAAGCAGTTATCAGCTGCCATGTCGGTCATAAGGCGACGCTACAGGGAGCTCATCAACACAGGCGATTACGATATTTACTAACATGTCTAAAGAAGATGACAACATAAGCAAGGTTCGAGAGCTGATTCCAGACAGCGAGAAGAAGAACAAGCGACTGCATGATTTTGCAGATCTTCTTGACTCTCTCGATGATCTTGCCGACAAGAAAAAGCACCTGTGGCGGCAGATCTACGAGAACGCTGTCAACGACAGGGATGCGGCAGGCGTTCTGTTTCTCGATCTCTTTGTCGCCACATCAAGCAATGCTGCGCAGCATGCCCTCAATGGATCAATTCTCGCCAAGTACCTGGAGCGGATGTGCAGGTCCAACGATCAGCTCTTGAAGCTTGCCGAGCTTGTCGAGAGGGCAGATCAGGCGAACACAAAGATTGACATCGAGGACATGTACAGCAAGATTGAGGACAGCTGATGGGCATCCAACGGGCTGAGGTAATTGAGGTCTATAACGACCTGTCTGCTCTCACTGTGAGCAAGATCGACCAGCTAATGGGAAATGCTCCTGAGCCCGCACATCTTCCTCCCCTCGATGCGAGAGAGGCAGTCATCAAGCTGATGCCTCGCGACTCACTTCGTGTACGAATACTGGGGAGCGCCAATAGCATAATTTGCTATCCGTTCTTTCCGTCTCATCTTCGTCTTCCCGTCAAGGTCGGCGAGGAGGTGTGGGTATTTCTAGAGTCCTTTGACAGCTCTAGCCCGACGCAGCACGATCCAGAGCGTGGAACATCGGCCGGCAACATCAAAGACATTGTGATGAACGCCAGAAATCAGGCCACGACTCCCAAGGAGAACAGTGTCGTCGGCTTCTGGATGTGCAGGCCCACACAGAGCCGCCACATCGAGGACGTGAATTTCGCTGCTTTCGGCAGAACGAAAAACAAGTCAAGCTTTGAGATGACAAGCGCTGCCGAGCTCTCAGCGAACACAACGAGGACCGGAGGCAGAACATTTCCGTCCTACTCGGAGAATGAGACGTCACAGGACACTGTGAACAAAGAGGATGAGCGTCTAGCAACTAGGATGCGTGACTTTTCTCCTGCGAAGTTTAGCATGGAGCCTGTTGCAAGATACACGAAGCAGCCGGGAGAGACAGTCATAGCGGGATCCAATGACGCCAGGATCGTCCTTGGGCAGACCAGGTCTGGTCGCCCAACATCTCCCGCCGCGGGGTCCGGCGCAATCGACATCGTCGTTGGAACTGGAGGATCATCTTCCAACGCGCCAATCACCATCTCAAATCCCATGGGAAGCGAGGTGGACAAGGACCCGGGATTCACAGGAAAGGTCGATAATCCGCAGGAGGGAGATCCCGACCTGCGTGCTGACCTTTCACGCATTCACATCTCAGAGAGCGCCGATGTCGATCAGCTCTTCATGCCAACTGTGGCCTCAATTTCAGGGGCTGACACGTCGGCGAAGTCGGGACCCAGCGCTGTTGTGAGAGCACAGCATGTTCGCATCTCCTCTGGCGCTGACGGATCTGTTCGAATTGTCGTCGAGGGATCAACGCAGTCAAACATCGTGATCGACTCATCTGGCAATATCCAGATCAGCGGCTCCAGCATCGCGATCGGATCAGCTGGCGCTCCACAGGTCCTGGTCAATGGCGCAACGGGCGCTGTTGCTATAGCTGCCAGCCAGATTGTGATGGGTCCCGCCCTTCCTGGCGCGGCTCCGCCAGTTCCCACCTCTGGCGTCGTTAATGGCACAGTGCTCATGGCGCTGATCATGGCCCTTAAGACTGACCTGTTGGGAGCACCCGGGCTTCCTCCCACTCCAACGGGACCCGCAGCTCTTCCTGCCACGACAACTGCTTTGGCAGCCATCATCGCATCAGATCCCACTCTGGCAAACCTGTTCTCGAAGACTGTCTTTGCGTCTAGTTAGAGCGTGGCACGCGACTTCAAAAGTGTTGGCATTAGGACGGATCAGGTGCAGTCTGCACGTGTGCAGGCTGTTGAGAGCCCGCCCATTGGGATCTCAACTCCACTAAGGCTCACGAACGACGGCGGCGGTTTTCTCAACATGCACTTCGACCTGGGAAACCAGATCGCAGACAACCTGAGAAATCTCGTCATGACCAACCACGGCGAGCGAGTTGGCATCTACGATTTTGGCGCGAACTTGAGACCCCTTGCCCTTGAGCTCGGCCTGCCGACATGGGAAGAGGAGGCGATGATTCGCATCAAGACGACGGTCAGCAAGTACATGCCGTTCGTCAACCTCCAGACGTTTGAGGTTGTCATAGGCGATCAAACTACGTTCGGGTTGGGCAGAGTCGCCATTAGAATGTCATACACGGTCTCAGGCTTCTCCGACAGGGAGCGGGCCATTGAGATCATCATGCTCATTGCGGGGTAGCAGAGATGTCCAGCATTAAGAACAGTCTGAAGACGGTCAAGACTCGCTCCTACCTCAATCGAGACTTTGACTCATTCCGAGCAGACCTACTGCGCTATGTGAGAACTTACTTTCCCGATCGGATCCAGGATTTTTCAGAGTCCTCTGTCGGCGGCATGTTCCTCGATATGGCAGCCTATGCAGGCGATGTGTCAGCGTTCTACCTTGATCATCAGTTCAAGGAGCTGAGTGTTGACACGGCTGTTGAGACAAAGAACATCCAGAACCTGCTGACCATGGCAGGCGTGAAGATAGTCGGTGCCTCACCTGCCACTGTGACGATTGACATCTCCATTGCTGTTCCCGCGCTCGCCTCGGGCAAGAGGTATTCGCCAAATCCGACGCTTTTGCCCAAGATCATCGGCGGCTCCTCAGTCGTAAGCAAGAGCGGTGTGATCTTTGAGATCGATGATGATCTCGACTTCTCACAGAAGAACAAAGGCGGACAATTGCTCGCCAAGACCGCAGTTCTCACAAGAGACGCCAGCGGAAATCCCGCCACCTATCTGATGACAAGAAGCGTCACATGCTCGTCCGGCAGGATCGCATCAGAGAGCTTCACGATCGAGAACTCGTTCGTGCCCTTTAGGAAGATCACTCTTCTCAACTCGAACGTGACAGAGATCATATCGGTCAAGGACACGGAGGGCAACAGGTACTACGAGGTTGACTCTCTCGCACAGGACTCGGTGTTTGACGCAGTGCCTAACAGCGCGGGCGACAGCGATCTCGTTACTAACGCTCTCGAGCTTATTCCTGCTCCCTATCGCTACACTGCCTCTATGACGCTGGGCAGTGGCACAACAACCCTTCAGTTCGGATCAGGAGATGCAACGTCGCTTGACAACGACATCATACCCGACCCGAGCGAGGTTGCGCTTCCTGTCTTTGGAAAGAAGCAGTTTGCTAGGATTGCCATCGATCCCAGCGCAATTCTTCGCACAAACACGCTTGGCTACTCACCGATTGGGACGACCCTTACGGTCAAGTATCGCTACGGCGGCGGAGTCGATCACAACGTTGAAGCAGAATCGATCACAGACTTTTCTAAGTTGAGCCTGCGGTTTCCTTCAGCATCAGACACAGCAGCAAACTCACGCGTGCGAGCGTCAATCTCAGTCACCAACCCCGAGGCCGCACGAGGGGGAGACGCTGCTCCGACCATCGACGATCTCAAGTTGCTCATCCCGTCTGCGAGGAATGCGCAGAACCGAATTGTCAGCGCGCCAGATCTCCTTGCGAGGGTCTACACTATGCCCTCCTCGTTCGGCAGGGTCTACAGGGCAGGAGTTGCACCCAGCACTGTGGATCCCAACATCACGAACCTCTATGTCTGCAGCAGGAACATCGACAGCGAGATCATCGTCTCTCCGGACACTCTCAAGAAAAACATGAGAGTGTATCTGAACCAGTTCCGGTTGATCTCAGACAATATTGACATTCTTGATGCGAGGATACTCAACTATGTCTTGCGCTACAGGGTCACGATTGAGTTCGATCAGAACAAGAGAAGCGTCCTTCAGAGCATCAATGGCAGGCTGAAGACGCTTCTCTCTACCACCAACTTCCAGATCGGACAGCCCATTGTCCTAGGCGACATCACCAACGTCATTGTCAACACGCAGGGCGTCTCCTCCATCTCTTTCGTGCGTATCCAGTCGATATCAGGCACACAGGACGGCAGAGTCTACAGCGACTCAACGTTCAACGTCAACGATCTGCTGAGGAAGGACACGGTTGTCTGCCCTGCTGGCTCGATCTTTGAGATCAAGTACCCAGAAAACGACATCATCGGGAGCACCCAGTGATAAAGATCATCTCAGCTTCGGCTGACAACTACATTACCAATCGCATTGTCACAAAGCGCCTGCGTGCTGTTGACGCTAACGTTGGATCTGCTGGGACGCTCGACCTCTTCAAGCTCTACAACGAGTCCACGTTCATCGGAGAGGAGACGCCCATTGAGGTTTCTCGCATCCTCATCAAGTTTGATCTGGGAAAGATCAGCGAGCTCACATCGTCTATCCTTGATACAAATGATCCCACTTTTAAGTGCACGCTCAAGCTGTCAGATGTCTACGGCGGTCAAGCCACACCGCACAACTTTAGTCTGATCCTGCATCCTCTCTCTCGATCCTTTGATGAGGGCGTGGGAAGGGACATCATTAGATTCGACGACATTGATGCCTCAAACTTTCTGACTGCCTCCTACACAAACGGAAACCTTGTCAAATGGGTGACGGAGGGCGCAGCAGCAGAGGGCGCAGCTGGCCAGCAGGTGGACATCATCAGCAGCGCAGATTTTGGATCTGGGCTTGAGCCTACCACTGTAGTGCAAAGCTTTCAGGGTGCGGAGGATCTTGTCATGGATGTGACAAAGATCGTCTCAGGAACGCTTGCTGGAATTCTTCCCAACTACGGATTCAGGATTGCGTTTAGTGGCTCCCAGGAGACAGACAATAAGACGAGGTTTGTCAAGCGCTTTTCCTCTCGCCATGTCCCGTCGCCCGCGAGGAGGCCGCAGCTCGTCGTCTCTATCGACGACTCTATAAGAGACAATCACGCAAATATGTCGTTTGACGTCACAGGCTCTCTTTACTTGAGGAACTCTGTGAGAAACGCGATGGTTAACTTCCTGTCAGGATCTGCTGCTACCCAGATCACAGGAAGCAACTGCATGATACTTCGACTCGTATCAGGCACGTTCTCGTCCTCATACAGCGTCTCTCAGGCCATGATCGGCGGAAACTACCTGTCAGGAATGTACAAGGCAAGCCTTGCAGTGAGCAGATTCAGAGAGCCGCTATTCAGCCATCTGAAGAGCACGACATCTGCGTCCTTCACTGAGATCTGGGGATCAAACGATGGGACGGTGGGTTTCTACACGGGGTCGCTCCAGATCAACACATCCGACGCTTTCTCATACAAGCCGCAGACAAGATCGCTCTACGCGAGAGTCACAAACTGCAAGTCTGAGTACTCCGTCCGCGAGAGGCCGAGGTTCATACTCTTCATTGAGGACCTGGACGAGGAGGTTGTCTTCTCCCGCTACCCGCGCGAGAACAATGGGCACGTGTATGACAGCGTCTACTACAGCGTCAAAGACGCAGTGACAGGCGACATTGTTGTTCATTTTCTGACGGAAAATTCTGCTACTCGCGTCTCATCTGCGGATGATGGCATGTATTTTGACTTCCACATGGACGCCCTCACGCCGGGCAGAACGTATGAGTTCAGGGTCCTCATTCGAGACATGGGTGAGGATCTCATACTTGATGGCGTCTCACCGAAATTTAGGGTGACAGCATGAAGAGAAAGGGATTTCTGCAGCCAAGCAGAGACGCCGGAAGAGTCACGCGTCATCACGAAAAGCCAAAGAGCACAATTCGATCCCACGTTCTAGCGGACAGCGCGATCGACGACAATCGCATTCTCAAGTCAATGTTGGTGGGGGGACCCGCCAGATCCTCTCAGGATCTGAATGTCGACTGGTCTTCATTTGAGAATCACGTCTTCTACGACTCTGCAGCCTCAAAGGTGAACGCTGCCTTCCTGAGGGTCATCAATGACTTCCCGTTCGATGGCTCTGAGAAGGATGTGCGGACATTCCTCGAGGATCTGTCAGGCTACGAGAAGTACATCTACGACCTCTTTCCCAAGTCCGTGGGATACGTCAATTTTGGTGGAAGCAGGGCGATCAAGGTTGAGGACTCAACGGGAGCAGAGTTTCCCGACCAAAACAAGGAGCAGCTTGGAGAGCAGGTCATAGCGCCCGAGGGCGGCCCGATCACATTTCAGATGTACATCAACGCTGCCACGTCTTCGAACGGAAACCAGGTCATTACGCAGTACGCGTTTGATGAGTCGACAGGATTCACGCTCTTTCTCAGCCAGAGCGCAGTCTCAGACAGTGCGAAAATTGTGTTCACAGTGTGCTCTGGAACAATGAGCGCGTCTGCTGACGTCAATGTTCCCAAGGGGCAATTCTTTCATCTTGCAGCTGCTTACTTGCCCAACAACGCGACGTCCTCAATTTCAATATTCAAGGACGGCCTGCTTGCAGCCTCCTCATCTGACGCCGTCGTCTTTGGCAGCGAATTCTACGCAAAAAGCCTGACCATCGCGTCAGGCTCCTCGTTCTACAGCAACGGCGTTCGCTTTCTTCCTGCACAAACGCTTAACGCTGCTATCGATGATTTTCGAATCTATCACAGCGAGAGGTCTGAGAGTCAAAGGCTGTCAGACCTTGTTGATTCCACATGGGCAGATAGCGACAACGCGCCTGAAGGCCTTGTGCTTCACTACAAGTTCAACGAGCCTCCTGGAGATCACGAGGAAAGCGATGTAGTCCTGGACAGCTCAGGAAACGGTCTGCACACTCGGATCACCTCATACGACAGCTCCTGCAGATTGACAGGATCCTCTCCGATGCGAATCGAGGATCCCAAGCTCAATCCTGTTCTCTTTCCTGACTTTTCTGTGACATCTGCGCTGAACAGTGAGATGATCCAGGAGGGAGCGCTCTATGACCATGAAAATCCCAACTACATCATTCGCCTGATTCCGCAGCATTATTTTGACGATGCACAGATTGCCTACTCTCTTCCCACGCAGCAGGGAGATCTGAACAACTCCTACCAGGGAGCTGGCATACCGGGAACGGGCGAGATGGGATCAGTGCAGATCATGACTGCAATGCTCCTCATGTACGCAAAGGTCTTTGACGAGATCAAGATCTTTCACGATCACTTTTCTCGTCTCACCTACGCCAACTACGACAAGAATGAGTCAGTGTCTGATCACTTTCTCACTTTTGTCGCAGACTACTACGGCATTGATCTGCCCAACCTCTTCGACACAACGACAATCGACCAGTATGCATACGGAAGAAAGCTGTCAACCAACATCGCGGCTGAACAGCCCCTTCGTCAGGTGCAAAACGAGATTTTTCGACGTGTTCTGACCAACATACGGGAGATCTTCTCCTCCAAGGGAACACACGCAGGAATTAGAGCGGTCTTCAACGCAGCGGGAATTGCTCCCAACTCCTTCTTCAAGATCAGAGAGCATGGCGGACCCATTGCAGTCTCTCTTGATGAGGTGCGAGAGAGCGTGAGAGAGGTTGCAGCGTCGCTTGACATGTCAGGCAGCCTCGCATCTGTTACACCCCAAGTCATAGGTGACGGATTTGCATCAAACATTCCCTTCGTCACCTCCTCATACTTGAGCGGAAGCAGGCTTGAGAGGGGTTACCCAGAGCCAGTTGGCGTCATAGCGGGAGGAAGGCCCTCCAACAACCCAAACGATGGCCTTCTCACGTCTGGATCGTGGACAATTGAGGCCTCGTACAAGTACGACCCAGAGGGTCGTCATACGAGGGAGAGCCTTCTTCGTCTGCATGTGACAGGATCGTCAAGCACATCCGTGATCGCAAACATCGTTGCCGTCTCTGGCTCGACTAGCGTTGTCAGCGCCTATCTGCACACCGATTACGCCTCGCTTCGACGCCCGCTTGCTCTCCACATCACAGGCGCCAACGTTTTTGATGGAAATCGGTGGCACGTCAGCCTAGGAAGAATGAGGAATGATGATCCGGGCATGCCAGTCAACAGCGTGTCCTCGTCGTACAGCCTGAGGTGTGCAAGAGTGACAGAGGGCGGATCGGCTGTCTTCCACACAGCCTCAGCTTTCTACTCAGAGGCAACCACGCCACAGAATGACGCGCTTCAGTATTTGAACGCCCTTAGCAACGCAAGCGGTGCATTCGTTGTTGTTGGCTCGCAGAGCCTTGCACCCACCTCGCCATTTCTCAACTCTGCCGTTATTGGAGACGAAGCTAGGGCAACCGATTTCTCTGGCCACCTGAGCCACCTCAGATTTTGGTCCAAGTACCTCACAGACTCAGAGACAAATGAGCACGCAAGAAATCCGAGATCGCTGGGCGTCGACAACCCAATCGTGAATTTTGGGTTTAGCACCACCACGACGGGATCGTTTCAGTCGCTCAGAATGGACGTCTCTTTTGACCAGCAGGTCACATCTTCTGACGGCTCAGGAAACATTCGCTTTGTGGACTTTAGCCAGCAGGAAAGAGGAGCCTCAGGTTTTGGATTTGAGCCCCTCCAGACGGTCATCAAGCCTGATGTTAGAAGCTTCTCTCAGCTCTCGACGCGGTTCGATGTCCGACAGACAGATGAAAAGGTGAGAGTCCGATCCTTCTCTGAGCAGGAGAATCTTGCAGCATTTCCTGACTCTCTTCCTGCGCCTCTCTTTGAGCAGGTGAGAAGCGAGACGCCGACATCGGACAATCGCCTGTCCATCGAGGCTTCTGCAGTTGATGCTCTCAATGATGACATGATCAAGGTTCTTGCGTCACTTGACTTTTTTGAGAACGCGCTCGGCGATCCCAGAGTCCTCAACGAGGAGCACTATCCTGATCTAGAGGCGCTCAGAAGGGTCTACTTCAATAGACTTGTTGCAAAGCCAGAGCTTCGAGCAATGTACGACGTCTTTAAGTGGGTGAGCGAGGCATTGGGAGATTTGATCCAGCAGCTTGTCCCAATCAATAGCGTCTTTCTAGGAATCTCATACGTCGTTGAGTCTCACATAGGCGAGCGAGCAAAGGTGAAGTACTACTTCGACAACCAGTACCGAGACCTCTCTTACCGAGCTTCAATTGAGAGCAAGGCAACTGACTTTGGCGCCAGCACCTCAAAGAGCGGTGCAAAGCAGGCGGACAGCCTGACCACGACTAGATCTTCCAAGGGGTAGCCTATGGCAGAAATCGACTACAGCATGACTCCAGTGTCGTACAGCGACATTGAGTCATTCACGCAGGGAGTTGAGATCAACGACCTGTCCCGCAGGAAGTTTATCTCTGCTCTCCCGGTTATCCGCAGCAGCCTTGACGACTTCTCTGTCGAGGGTTTCGTCCTGGGCCAGGGGCACAGTGAGGATGCCTACACACCCTTCTTTGACAGAAGGGGACGCATGGCGTCCTACGAGCTGCTCGACAATAGGTACCAGACTTTGTCCGAGGTCCAGTCCTACAAGACAGAGGACGACTTCACACTCAACGGAGTGATTGAGCCCCTTGATATACGAACTACACTGACCTACACGCCCGCTGATTTTCCTGGCGCAAGAACTATGAAGGGAGATCTAGAGCTGCTCTCTGTCAACTCTCGACCCTCACAGTTTGCCTCAAACGTCTACGAGATCGAGCAGTTCAACGCAGTCGACGACGCCTTCTTTGACTCACAGGATGTGTCAATTGGAAAGGCACTGCCCGGTTTCGCGGGCATGCGCGGTAGAAACGTCAGACCGTTCAACGATGAGAGCTCGCAGGTCACAGCGAGCATCTACAACAGCGGAAGGTACTTTCGACACGGCGGCGAATTTGGTGAGGCCAGAAAGAGCGCCGGGACAGGAATGACGTACGATAATGCCAGGTATGGCACAGACTCTCTCGCATTCGGTGGTCTTCTAAGATGAGCGCAAAGAACACAAAACTCTCCCCCCGCATTCGCATCAGAGAGACTGACTCGCTCAAGACGACAAGGTCAAAGAGCACTGAAAGCGGCATGGCTGTGGGAAGCGTCAAGCCCTTCAGCGATGACCGAGTGTTCATCTTTGACCAGACAACAGTCGTCTACCCGTCAATGCTTCCATCAGGAAGCAGCCTCTCCGACGTTGCGGGAATTGTCACCACTGGCCGTGTTCGCCCAGGAACGTCAGACGTTCATGGCGGGATAGAGACTGAGACCATTGCGCCCTACACGGAACACAGAAACGACGTGACAGGTGAGAGTGTAAGCGGTCTGGGCATGGATCCAAGCTTTAGTGGGTCCCTTGGGTCGCGGATGTCAATCAAAATTGACATCTCGGCAAGAGAGGACTCATACATCTATCGCTGTCCGCAGCGACACATTGATGCAGATCCCGACGGCGAGTTCAAGAAGCCCGGAACAGGATTCGCGTACTTCAACTTTGTTACAAAGCGCTGGGATCACATCGGAGACTCTTACAGTCGGAAGAATTGGCTAAGCCTGGGAAGTGATCCAATCGTCACCGATCAGGTACACGTCATTTCTGAATCACTTCATGGGCCAACTTCTCGTTCCCTTGGCATCCGGTACGTTGCGACTGGTTCTGAGAACTATGCAGGGCAATTTGTTCCGCCTGACTTCTTTAGCACACTTGGATTCAATGGCGACAACGCCTATAAGACGCTCAGGCCAGCTAACTTTGATGACAAGATAGCGATGGGTGCGCACAAGACAGGCACGCCGACAATCACACACTACGCGCCCGCGTCGTCTAAGTACCACGCGACATCTAGCAACGTGATCAGGATGTCAGATTACATCAGTGAGCCGTTCCTGCTAGAGAAGATCAAGATACAACTGCCAGTCGTAGCGAGAAGGGTGCATCAGTCTAGCAGCATGGATCCAGATGGTTTCTGGAATCAGTGCAACGATCTCCACTGTAGAGAGATGGACAACTATGTTGTCTTTCTCTATAGGCAGGTCAGAAACTTTACAGGATTTTTCCCAGAGTCTGTGTCTAACAAGCGAGACACATATGAGGACGCACTCAAATCAGTGAGATTTCTGGTCGCGTCTGCGTCCATGTGCTTCTACAATCTTCCTACGCATATTGCAGGGATCAATGGGATAGCCCAGGATCCAGGAGGAACCACATTTGGTTTCTCAAACACAATTTTTGGACCCAGAGACGTTGAGGATTCTGTCAACTTTCTCTCCTACTTCGATTCGTCTGCTGTCAACGGCTCATACAACACCGACGCCTTCCCATATCACACGCCTCAGTTCAAGCATGACTTCAACATGCCTGTCATAAGCTCAACATCCTCTATCGCGCCGAAGCAGGTGGGGCTGTTCACAGGATCAGTCTCTCTTGTTATGGAGCCGAGTATTTCTCCCGCAGGCAGGTCGGGATCTCGTCGCGTGCTTGTCTTTAGTAGCTCAATCAAGACAGGCGATAGAGCATATCATTATGCAGCGTCTAGTATTCGCTATCTCGGTCTCAAAAAAGAGAGAATCAACTCGTACTTGCAGCATGCGTGGCCTGGGACGGCGGGGGTCTACCCATTCGGTGGATTTGAGGGCGGGCCCAGCTATAGCGGGAGAACGCTTTTCAACAACATACCGTCACACTTCAGAACAACATACGCAGCTTCCGATTCTGTCACACCAGTTGAAATTTTCTACACTACACTCACAGATTTGAGTGTTTATGAGAACACATTTACAGATGGACAAAACTACAATTATGTGCCTCCCTTTACCTCCACGTTGTTCAGCCGACCTGTAGGCTATCAAGATGTTCTGTCGAGAGGACTCTTAGATGTTAGTCTGCCTGATGTTAGATCGCTCACGGGAATTTTTGGTCCTGCAAAGTCGTACACAAAGGGAAAATTTGAGACAGATCTAGACAATGGCTCTTTCATGCTGGGAGAAACTTCTTTCTCAAGCACAGGTGTAAGATCTAAGCCCATTGTTTTGCTGCCCACAGATGAGCTTATTTTGGGAATCGATGCGGGAATAGTGCCGTTCAGGGCAGACAACGGCACCATCACAGGCTCTTTCATAAAGATAGAGGCAAAGGGCGCAGAGATCACTCTCTACGGCAGTCAGATAATCAATGGCGAAAAGCGCCAGCATTACGGCAAGAGCCAGACGCTGGGCAGTGCGATCGGCGGTTCAGAAGTTTCCACACCCATCATTGATGAGTTTCTCCTTGAGCATTACCAGACAACTTACGGCAACTATCATGCGCCCCTCGCGACAGGATCTTTGCTCGAGAGAGTGGTGCAAAACTACCCAGCTGTTCCGCCAGTTCTTCCTTTGGCTACACCAGTACTTTTAAAGACTTTGGCAGCAGCCGGGGGAGCACCAAATCCTGTTGACTGGTACGCATACCCACGCTACGTCACGCTGATAGACGACAAGGCTAAGGTGATTGACATTGCCACATCTCGCGTGGATGCTCCGAACTTGGGTGCGCCTCCCCCGATCAAATACGTTTTTCGCAACGACAAGTTCGGACAGACTGCGCACATGATGGCCAGCTACACGGGTGCAGCAGTTAAAGCCTCAAAAGACACATTGCTTCCCACTATTGGGCGCAAACGAGTCTCAGAGGAGATCTACCCGATCACCAACGTCTTCACTGGGTCTACTTCTATCACCCTCAATACTTCGCTCCACGCCACCTCTTCGGGCCCGTATTTCGACTACTGACCAAGTTGGGCGATCTCCTACCTACAAGAGGAGGGACTAGTGGCCGGCATCCTCGACAGCAAGAGCAGAGTCTTTGACTTTGCGCTCACACCGCAGGGAAAGCGACAGCTCGCCAGCGGCAAGATCAGATTTGTCAAGGCGACGGTCTCGGACAGGTCTTCCTTCTACGAGAAGGATCCGTCAGGTGGCGCGACCGACGCTACACAGCGGGTCTATTTTGAGACCTACCAGCGTGCTGGCGACCAGGTTACCGTAGAGTCTGATGACAGCGGCCTGCTTCTGCCTTTTCCTGGTGCAAGTCAGAGCGCCACTGACAGCAACGCTTCGACAGATCGCGTTGAATTCGCCAGCTCTGGCACTTCTCTTTCGCTTGACTCTGTCTCAAACTTTGAGGGACTCAAGGCGCTGCTGTCAGACGATCCTAACGACCCAGATGTGAGAAGCTTTTCAATCACAGGGAGGTCATTCGTCTTCTACAACTCCCTCTCTACCGCGCCCAGAGTAAAAAAGATCGATCAAATAGAGTCTGTTCTATTTGATAAGCGCCTGCAGAGGAAGCCTAACTTCCAGTACTTGCCTCCCCTGAACGAAAGGGGAGAACCGCTTGGCAAGTACAGCGACTTTAGGCAGCAGTTCACGGATAGCCCTGATCTTTCCCTGGGCGAGCTTGTTGCCAATAAGCGTGGTGAGCGGCAGCAGGTGTTCGCATCAAATTTCAACGGAGATAGGCAGAAAAACGTCCTCAACTTGCAGGTGTTTGAGACGACGAGAGACGGAGCCATTAGGAAGCTAGATCTCATCGACTTTGGTGAGATCACGCAGGGAAGTCAAAATCTCAGGATCGTTTTTGCGGGTCGTGTCATTCTGAACTCCTTTCAGTTTCCAACATTTGTCAACATTCTCACGCTGGTGCTGAAGTGAAAGCCATCGTTGAATCTGACCTGACACTCTTTTCCTGCGATCCTGCCTCTGTTGATGTTGTGCAAACAGGTGATGCCTGTGAGATAACATTCGACCTGACAATTGATGCTGCATCCTGCCTCTACAACGACATCACGACGATTAATTGTGAGATCCTGAGCCAGTCAAGGCCTCGTTCCTTTGATGATGGGACGATTGAGGGGTTCAACAAGGCAGCAGATGAATTTTCAAAGACAGGCATCAGCTCTGAGGAAAAGGTCGTGGGCAAGAGGGTTGTTGATGTAACAACCTGCATCCCGAACTCCATTACAAGGTCAATCAAGGCGGGCGCGTCTATCAGTGAGATTAGATCGCTTTTCCCCACTCGGTCAATCGTCAAAATAACCCCGGGCTCTTCTCTCGAGCAGATTCCAACATCACAGAGATCATCTGACCTTCTATTTGTGAGCGCCAAGACCGACCCGGGATCAGCGAAAACAGGCACCTATCCTCGCGACGCTACATCGTCTCTTTCTGCGGTGAAGAGAAGCTCTGCGCGAAGAGCGGCGACACCTGATCTTGATGAGTCTGCGAACGCCGTAATAACTGCGCAGTCAACTTCATCCCAGAAAATACGCGTGAGGATGACGACAAGCGTGGGTGAGGAGCTCTTGGGAGGATGCTTCATCAGGATGATCGCAGAGAAGTCGGGCCTAGAGCAGCAGACTCACATTGTTCGACCCGACTTTGTGTCTCTTCTAGCGCGCAGCAAGTCGCCGACTATTCCACCTGAGATGCATGGCAGCATGACAAGAGCGGGCCGCGTTGTTGTGAGGCTAAAGCAGGTTGACAAGGATGCGACAGGCATCTCAATAACTGCACGAACAGTTTCTGACTATCACACGCCCACTAGAGGCTTTGTTCACGTTGTTGCGAACGCCGCCTGTCCTCCAGGGCAAACTGTGACACTTCCGCTGCAGATTGCAAGCAATTCTGTCATAAGGGCTTATGCAGTCAGGGGTGATAAGACTTCGTCAGCATTTAGCAGCATTGTGACAAATTCTCACCGACGGATTGACAGCCCCATCACTGCGTCTCTTGCAGCTTACAACTCTGCCAGCGGAATTCAGCTCATACCGATTGTTTCTGATGACCGCCTTTCTGCTGTTACCATTACGCGCGAAGATCTCAGAACAGGCATCAAGGTGAATGTGACACCGACACCTGTCGCTGTTGCTAAGATCAACACTCTCGTAGACACAACTGCATCTGATCTTGCGCGATATAGATATTCGATTAATCTATACACAAAAAGCGGAGATTATCGCGCAGACGCAGGACGATGCGACATTTCTGTCCTCAAGCCGCGAGAAATTGTTGCAGGAACTGTGATCGCAACTTACGCACCTAGCAACAACCAGGTTGTCAATATCAAAATTGACGCCGCAGTCAAATCAAATGATGTTAACTTTTTGATTTCATACATGCTTGCTAGCGGCCTTTCTGTCCCCTTTCAGGCTGATCTTGAGACGCTCAAGAAGAGCCTGCAGAACTGCGTGAAGTTTGACGTCATCAGATACAACATGATGTCTGGTGAGGCAAAGTTTGTGGGGCAGACTGACAGCTTGCTAGTGGACGACATCGAGGACGTCTCAGTTCGGACAAGCTTCCTCTACACGTGTGAAGCCTTCATAAGCTCGCCGTCTCAGCTCACAGACGTCATAGCAGACAGAGCCAACAATCCCAAGGGTCTAAATCCCGCGATAACTCGTCTCGGACTGCACATGACAAAGCTCGACATTGATGGCGCTGCCAACAAGACAGTCGTTAAGCCAGCTCTTTCTAACGCGAGGCGATTCTTCTCTAGAAGCAATTTTGAGACAGGAACAATGCCCGCATCATCTCCCACAGACGCCTTCACTGACGGCAGAACGGGAGACGTTCTTTCTACATCTGTCTCTGTTTCACCCATTCTTCCTCGTGTCACCGTTGTCAAGAGCATGATTCACAAGGGCAAGCCTCACATTGAGTGGCAGTACACGGGAAATCTTTCGTACATCGATAGATTCGAAGTCACTGCCAGCGTCAAGGGGGCAAAATGGACGGTGGCCTCTGCCTCCTATGCATCGCATGGCACACGCTTCATTGTCAAAGATGACGAGAAGCACGACCTCCCACGTTCAATCGTCTACTCGGTAACTCCCATCTACTTGGGCGGAAATCCAGGAGACACAGTTAGCGCAACTCCCCTCGTGATAGAGGAATTGAGGACGATCTAATGCCAGTCAAGATAGCAGTCAAAGTCTCAAAGGTGGGCGTCAGCCAGCAATCAACTGCTATGCCCACCTCAAAAGACAATGCGCAGACAACTAGCAGGATGCGCTCAGATGCCCAGCCAGATTCGAAGTCATCGGGGTCAGGCGAGAATCTGTCTGACAAGCCGACAGTTGGAGTTGCAGCTCAGGCAATTCGTGTTGCTAGGCAAGAGGAAAAAATGCCTATCGACAACGTGCGGGAATCACCTGCGCAGATTCAGACACAGCAGCGAATGTTGGGCGTTCAAGAGAGCATTTCTAAGGGCACAAGTGTCTCTATCAAGGACGCTGCTGAAGCCGCAGATATCGTCATTAAGAATGTCACAGGAATGAGGTCTGACAAGATTGTAGGCGGATCCACGCAGCGAGAGGACGTCAGCCTTTCTCTTAGCAGAACACCAAAGCTAGAGAGAAGTCCGGGAAAGAGACAGCCAGCTTCTAGCAGATCTAGCGAGAGAACTACTGCGCATAGATCTGATGCTGCAGTTAGAAACAGGCCCACGAGCCAGACAGTTTCAAATGCGAGCACAGCGGATCGGTTTGACTTTGTCTCAGATTACGGTCTTTTTCTTCTGCGCCCAGAGATTATCACGCTGTACGACAGCGATCCTGAGCTCAACCAGTCCAATGAGCTGACTGAGGCTTATGACTTTGCAAATTTGCAAAGAGCGACGTCAAAGTCTCTACAGGAGAGGAGCTATAGAAGAGCTAGAGACCTTCTAAGCTCTCTTCCAAGCAATCCTGCGATACCTTTCAACCCTGATGATTTAGGGCCTCTCAATCGCACCACAGCGCTAGAAGACACAAGCACCTCTGTCTTTGAGCAGGCCGTAGCAAGGTGGGATGAGGAGCGCCTGAAGGTCACAGAAGAGGAAAATGACGCTGCTAGTCGCGCCATTGTTGCGCAGGATCTGGTTTCCGCCCTCGACATCGTCAACACTCCATTCTCTTTTGAGAAGACCATTGGGAGTGATGTCTGTCTAGAGAGTGTAGTCAAGCGCGCAATCGCAAATGTTGATAGCAGCCCTACTGCAGACCCATTTTTGGTCGCAGGGCGCTATTATAATCGTCATTTATTTTTGCATGATATGGGGAGCCTGAACGGCTGGATAGAGAGCCTGCTCTATCCTGCTGATATCGATGATGCTGCTGGAAATCCTCTTGTAGTTGGATCAATGCCAGCTAGGACAAGCAGGCGCTCACTTGGCCTTGGCAGCGGTCTTGGCGTGCAGTCCGCTGATAGCGATCCTTCGACTGCTGGGAGAAATGTCAGCCGCGAGTACAGGACGTACAGCTTTATGCACACACTCCTGCAGAACACGTTTCTCTGCTTCGCATTTGGATCGCCGCGTCTCTCAATCGGGCGAGGAAGCATATCCAGGACAAGGGGAACAGGTCTTCACAACACATACGTTGCAAAGCTAGCAGAGAACCAGTACGGAAAGATAGCGGGCAACCAGCTGTTTTTACGACCTGCCTCGCTAGCAAACAACGCGCGCGAGATTGACTCTCCAAGCGTTGCTGCATCAATGTTCGCCAAGTTGACTGCGATCGCAGCATACAGGTCCTCGCACCTGTATGACCCAGAAAAGACAGCGCTTGAGATCTTTCAGGAGAAGATTGGCCTACCAGTAAGCTTCAATTCGAGAGACGCATCGGGCACTGCTTTTGCAGACTTTGAGCAGGCACCTGCGGGCTCTTTGGCCAATCTTCTGTTCCAGATTAGGAATCAGGATGACGGCAAGCACGTCGTATTCTTTGACAGAAATAGGAATCCAGGTCTACCGAGCAACTACACCCACGGTTATCCAAAAATTTTCGGCACAAGCACCACATCGCGTGACACGCTGGAGGATCTTTCGTCAAGAATCAGCGACTCATTGACAATGATCGACGATCTGAGCAGTGTCTTTTTCACCAGCAACGCAGGAGTGCGAGGTGCTGCTGAATCAGCGACGTCCAGCGAGAGAAAGATAAGCGAGGTGGGGCAGATTCTTCTTGAGAAGTTCGCAGAGCTTTTAAGGCCCATTAGCCAGGACAGCACTGAGGGCATCGCAGATTTTCAGCGTGACTACGCCTACAACGAGTACAAAAAATACATTGATCTTTATGCAGGTACGGGGGGAGACGTCTCAACAATCCCAGTGCGCCCGTATACAACCATAGCAGATCTGCCTGGATATCCTTTTGGCGCAGGAACAACAGTGGGCGAGACTGCAAAGACACTTCTCTATTACTCAAAGGATCAAGGCAACCTTTCCTCCTTCCCAGTCTTCTCTGTGCTTGAGTTGCTTCTCCTTCTTTCAACGGGCAATAACACCGTAAGGACAGTCCCTGAGTCTAGCTGGTCAGGCCTTGACAGAGCAAGGTCCCTTGTTGACTACATGATAGGCCGACTTATGGCGTATTGGGAACAGTATTTTGATTTCCTCGTGGGTGAGCGCGATGAGATCACGATAAGATTTGACGACTGGAAATCAGAAGCAAATGAATCGCTTAATTTTGAGTATTCTTATCCAGAAGACAGCATAAGAATTCTCTTGCAAGACTATTTCGGCTTTTGGACGAGCACGTACAGTCTGGAGACGTTTGCCGAAACATGCATGAGAAAGATTGTTGATTGGTCTATAGAGACAGCAAGGCTGATGTTTCCCTCTGAGGGTAAGTTTCAAGGATCAAATGCGAGCTCCGAAAAGATCTCATCGCTATTTGAGTTCACTGTCACGAGAACAACAGGCCCTGAAAGCTCCAAGACTCACACGTTCAAAGAGATCTGCTACTTCATCACCGTCTTTGGCTCTTACTACGCGCGCGACATTTTTGCGCAGCCCAGAATGCCAATTGATCTTGATGTCTATAAGACGCTCAATGGAAACATCTCACAATTGCGTGAACTGGGGACGGGATTTCAACTCTTGACAGAGTTCAAGCGGTCAGCAAACACCGCCATTAACTCAGTAACGTCGCAGACTCCGCAGTCTTTTGATGATGCAAGGCTCTGTCTCGAGGTTGTCTCTGAGCAGCTTAAGGCAGTCAACGCCAAGATTGAAAAAATTACCACGTATAACTCTCCCTACTATGTTGACAGAAAGTTCAACATACTTTACACGCCAATGCAGGCCGCGGGAGTCACACTTCGCAAGGCAGAGTTCCTTGAGAGAAGCGCAAAGTCACCCTTCCAGTCGAGAAGATACGATGAGATGATTAGCGTGAGGTCACTTGAGAGAAGCGCGATTAACGCGCTCTATCGAAGCGAGCTCATGAAACAGGACGACACAAAGGTGCTCTTTGTGGGATTGCCTACAGGAATACAGCACTCCGTGGGAATCAATCAGCACTTTGTGAAGATCACGGTTGCAAGAAAAGACTCGGGATACGGCACTGCATATGAGCCACTTGTCTTTTATTTTGACATGTTTAAGTTCTGCTCGACTGAGCTCTGCGCTGCCTCACAAGTCACTCCCTGGACAGTCAAGTCGGAGGGTAATATTGAAGAGGCGATCAGTGATCTCAGCCTGTTCACAATCGACCTGAAGGGCACACGGTCATACGGAAACTACGCTCTGTCAGACCAGAGCTTTAGGGTTGGTGATTCCCGCGTGGGTTTTGTGCAAGTTGGCCACATTACAAGGCCCACTCTTGACACTCCTGCTGGAGCTGACTCGAGAAAGGTGCTCGTCTCTGACATCACCGTCAGTTGTGAGTTCATGGACGCAAATGCAGCAGCTGCTGATCTAGGAGCGTCGCTCAGGTTTGTGGATAGAAGTCCCAAGATACACGGCAACCATCTGGTCGATCTTCTTCTTCGAACTCACGTGCGTCGCATGTCTGGTCTTGATCTCTCTGAGACTATCTTCACAACATCGACTAGGGCGTTTTCAAGCTCAACAACGACGGGCTTGAGCGACATAGGTCAGTACGTGTTTGATCTCTGCGCAACATCGATTATCGGTGGGCAGAAAAATACAGACCCCGGTTCAGTTGCTGCCGATGTCAAGACTCTGGAGATCCTCGCCCGCTCTCCCCTCACGAGAGCAGATTCCTACGCAGATCTCTGCATGAAGCCAACCTACTTTGACAGGGTCTTCGCAATGCCCATTAACTTGCGACAGTTCCGAGTCATGTAGATACAAGAACGCCCATCCTCAGGATGGGCGTTCAAGTTTTCGCTTAGAAGTCTATTCTAAGGCGAGCGTTGACGCCCTTCTCTGCGTTCTTCTCGACAGGCCTGCTGAACTTGGCGACCGCGAGAAGATTGTTGTTGGCGTCATAAAGTCCCACTGAAGTGATGAACGTGAAGGGCTTTGCGTTCTCATCGACAAGGGACATGATGATCTGCCCATTGTCGTCTGTGAATGTGGGATTTGAGCTCAGGTTGAACGACTGAGCGTCAGCGTTTATGTTGATGATCGTTGAGTTAATGAACGTCGTGTTCTGGAAAGTCATCGTGGACGTGATTGCAGATGAGTCAAACATGCACGTTGAGAAGAAATCCACGATGTTGTCGATCGACGCCGAGCAGACAAAGTCTGGGATGAACTTCGCGTTGGGATTGCCTGCGACATTTCCGATGTTTGTCTTCCCAGTGCTCGACATGGCGTCAATTGTGCCTGAGACGTGCTGAGAGGCGCTCATGATTCGCTTCATGTCCAGAACAACAATGCCCGGATCGTAGAAGATCAGGCCGACAGAGCTGTTCGTGTTGGACGCATTGACAAGGTTGCCAACGTTGCCCATGAGAGACGTCTCTCTTGCCGTCGAAGATCCAATGTCAATGAAGTTTGCCGAGCCTGAAGTCGATGGGATGCTGAGGTTCTCATAGCTAGGAAAGGTCGGAGTTGTGCTGTCAATTGCAGCCGACATGTACATCCTCATCGCGTATGTCTCGCGCTTGATGCCGTCGCGCGAGAACAGACGCTTGAAGCTGAAGATGAGCGCCTCATCAATTTTATCGTCAGTTGTGGCGCTTCCGTAGGGTGAGACAAACTGAGAGTCTGCATCGCCGAGGAGGAGCTGCGCGTACTGACGATAGATGTTGATCTTCTCACGCATCATCATCGATCGGGACGTGAAAAGGATCTTCCCAGCGCTGTCAACGCCTGTCGACGCGCCTGCGACTGTCGCGCTGCCTGAGAACAGGCCCACGGTCAAGTCAAGGATTGCGTTCGCAGTCGAGAGCGTGTAGTCCTGGTCGTACACTGTCTGGAAGAGGCTCGATGTTACTCCCGGACCGATGCCACCCGTGACAAAGACCTGGTACTTCTTGCGACTGTCAGATCCGCTTATGTCGGCTCCGACAACGTCAACAAGCTGCGTGAGGGTCGTAGTTGACGACCTGATGTCAGCGGCTGTTATTTCCTTGAAGGTGGACATATGCCTCTCTTAGGTCTGCGAGATGTTGACTTCAATGTCGATTGACGCGCCAGACTGTGCGCCCTTCACATTGACGAAAGTGCGGATCAGGTTCTTGTTGTTCTTTGTGCCGTACGTGTTGAAGACTGACGTCGACAATGCACGTGCTGCGACTGTGAACTGACAGGTTGAGCCGCCTGATGGGCTCACGCCGCCTGTTTGCGAGATGAAGTATGTCGCAGTGTCGCCGGATCCCACAATATCAGGTGACCTGCTCGAGATCGTCAGGAACCTGCTGTTGACGGTCACCTCATAAATCTGATCAACCAGCTCAGGATCGATGCTTTCCCCTGTAGCGACAGACTGCTGCATGATGACAGTCGACGTTCTCGATGTCAAAAGGCTCAGCACGTTGTTCGTGAGAGAGCTGACGAGCGAGAGGCGAGGAACGTACAGAAGGTTTTGCGTCGACGCGCTCACCAGCCTGTACTTCTGTGCGATCGTCTCAGTGGTGATTGCCTCGAGAATAGGTGTGTTTTTCTCGATCTTCTCTTTGCCCACGTCAATTCCGTACTGCTTGATGATGCTGTAGTCAATCTCGTCATCGCCAAGCGCGAACTTGACGATCGAGAAGGACCCATCATTTCGAGATAGGAATTCGCGTCCCTTTTTTGTCAGGACACAGTCGATGATGACGTTTGCGGTATCGTGTGGGAGAGTGCCCATAGTTGCCTCCTGCTAATTATCAGCTGCTGGCGTCTGCGATGTAGGCAATGTTTCTCCTAGACCAGAACGCTGTAGAACCTTTCTGCATCAGTCTCAACCTGCTCAGATGCAATTTCATCGGGGTCCATGACAGGAACCTTCTGACTGTCTGCCGCATTCACGATAGCTGCAGACTTAATCTCGATTGAGCTGCCCTTGCAGTCTGTCTCGTTGATGATTGAGACTGTGAAGATCGTCTCTCCGGTGAGATCTTCTTGCGCGCCGCTAGGGTGCACAACGCTCAGGGTCTCAGGATCGAACAGCGTGTGCAGCCGTGAAGCGCCTTTGATCCTTACTACGTCTGAGAACGTGTCCTCTTCGAGGTAGAGATTTGGATACGTCTTTGGCGCGCCTGCTCGAGAAATGTGCCGAGTAATGACGCGATTCTTTGCTCTGCTAAAGATTGCCGCAATCTGCATCGAGTATCCAGACGTCAAGCCGTGGGCATCAACGCAGCACACAGCGTACATGTACTCTTTGTCTTTTTCCACGTCAGTGTCGACAAACACTGACTTTACAATTTGCGCTCTTTCAACAACGCTGCTAGAGTATGACTCTCTGCTCGGCTCTCGTATTGTAGAATCGTCAAAATCAATGACGCGAATGAGCCTATAGGGCACGTTGGTGGTCATTCTTCTGAAGACCTGAAAGTACTTGATGTCCTTTTGAGAGTTCACGGGCAGCGACCAGGACAGACGATTTCCTGACGTCTCGTAGTCGTACGTGATCAGAAAGTCGTTGACCTCGGGCGGAGGAATCTCCTCAATGGCGGGCACAAAGCACTCAGCGCTTTCTCCGGAGCTTGCGACGAGCGTTTTTGCTATGCCGCGCCTACCGGTTCTTTCAAAAGTGACAGGCATCTCCCTTATGAAGATCGATCGGATCCTGTACTTGTACATCGATCCGTAGTTCACTCGGTCGTCGATCATGGATGTTTGACGCGATCCCGTTAGCAGGTACGAGGGATGCTCAACGATGTTGCCTGACTTGATCTCAAGCTTCTCAACCAGATAGCCCACGTGGATTGACCTGTAGACGCTGAATCCCGAGGCTTGCACTGATGAGAAGGGCTTGACAATGATTTCGTTTGCTGACGCGGAGATTCCTGCGCTCTTTGAGGTCTCTCTCGCCTCATTTTGCACGCGCACGCTAGACGCAAGAAGATCTCGTATCTCATCATTCAGCAGATTGTTGACGTTGCAAGTCGAAGCAGAGATTACGTCCTCGAACACAAGGCGGTTTATCGCAAGCGTCTCTTGACGGGATGTGACGACGCTTGCAGTGCGCTCAACATCAGATCTGCTCTCTCGTGAGTAGTAGTTGATCTTGCTTTGCGCTTGACCGCTAGCGTTGATGTAGTCAACAATGACGCGGCCGATTTCAGCATCGTTCTCTGCTTGCGATGCCTGCGATGCAAGGTCTGTTGGCGTCTCTCCTCGAGTGCCTGCTAGCGCAAGAGAGATCCTGTTGCTCACCTCATTGAGAGATGCAGACTGCTCTTCGTCGTCCTCGAGCGCCTTCAAAAATGAGACGGCCTTGAGATCTAAGTCTGCTGAGGTGATCTGAGCGCGCTGGAACCTCTCTGAGGACACGCTGTCTTCTATGTGCAGAAATCTATTGTTGATGAGGTCAAGCAGGTTAAAGTTCCCCCCTAGAAAGTCAGATACCTCTGCCTGCGTTGTGGCCTCTTTTTCTGATTGGGGCTGTATGAAACTGATGCGAATCCACCTCGGAATGGATTCGGGGCGCGTGCTCTCAGTAAGGCCTGCGTTTGATGCTGCTCTTGCTGTGTTTGTCGCGCCTGCTGCAGATGTGCTTTGCCTAATTTGAACCGTGCCTGTACCGCCCGAGTACTCCTCACGCTCTGATGCCGTAAAGAATTTGTATACAAACTCACCCACGACACCGCTGGGCTCAGGCGCGTCAAGTGCTGCTAGCGGGACAGACGAGTACGTGAGCGTTCGAAGAGAATCGCCTGTTGAATCAAATTGCGCAACAGAGTCAGCCATTGTCTAGGACCCTCGCTGGGTATTGTATGCTAGAGCAGCAATGATCACCCATCTACTTAGAACGTCATGTCAACATTCGAAATAGACCGCTTTCGTCAGGACGGCCGCACGCTCTTGCTCAGCACGGGCAAGACGTTCATCTCTAGCTCTCTTGGTGTGACAGGCTCTGAGACTCTCAGCAAGCGCACTTCCAAGAACCTCAGGGACATCACACACTATGGAAATGGCGCCCAATATGGGACTCAGCGCAGCTCGCAGGCCATTGATAGCGCGCTGCGATCGATAGCGTCTGCGAGAACAAGAACGTCAAGCGTCAGCACGGAAGTTGACTACTACATGAGCATCGCTCGCGCTCAGTCCCGCGAGGATGAGGGCGCAAGCATTGTCTTTGCGCCCACAGTTTTTGCTTTCGACCCAGCCGCTGGCAATGACGAGCTAGGAAGCCTTTACTCACAGAAGAAGTATGCGAGAAGGATCCTCTCTTCCTCGCTCGTTCCCTACTACCTCGCTGAAAACCAGGGCAAGTTCTTTGCGGTTGGCAACTACTTCACGCACAATTTCTTCACGGGATCGAGCGTGGCTGAGCAAACTGGCATTGTCTTCCCAGACTTTGATGCAAGTCATCCCACCTACGCTGTCAATAGCGGACTTACCATAGACCTGCACATCAATCCGCGATACAGCTCGGATGGAAGGCGGTCAGAGTTTAGAGCGGGGACAATTGTGCATGTTCCTGGCTGCTACTCTCTCTCAATGGTGAGCGGGTCAAGCAAGGGGCCAGATGGAAGGCCCGACAGCTTTAGGCTTGTGCTTGCACTTACGCACAGCGCGGATGTTCCACCAGCTCAGGTTGATCTCACTGTTGCCAATGGAAGCAGGGCTGCTCCCCAGGACGCGATCTATGTCAGCGATGACAACATCCTTCCCCTGAACACGTGGAATCACGTGTCCGTGAAGTGGGACGCCTACAAGAACGGCGGTGTGGGAAAGTTCATGGTCAACGGAGAGGACACAGGCCTGATTGAGAACAGGCTGATCTCGATCGCTAGGAGCACAAGGCCCGGGTGCCTTGTTGTTGGCAACCACCTGACGTCGAGTGCGCTGGGCGAGAGGTTCTTTAACAGCGAAGCTGCTGCCAGAAACGGCATCGCGAGCAGCAATTCGTTCTCAGCGGGCGATCCGACCACGCCCTTTACTTCTCCCTTGAACGCAGAGATTCACTCGCTGAAGGTCTACAACAGGCACATTCCAGACGAGCAGACCCTGCTGAACATGACGTCGGACGTCCCGCCGGAGAAGAGCGTTATCTTCTACATGCCTCCCATTTTCATGCATGAAAGTCCTTCGCGGTACTTTCCCATCTCTCTCTTTGAGAAGGGCAAGGCATCAACAAACACGCCCATCAACCTTGATCTGATGCACACCTGCGGCGGAAGGGACATCAACCTTGAGAACTTTTGCAGAGATCTCACACGGTTTGGATCCATCATCTCCTACCCGCGACTATACAACCTCACCTCCTCGATCAAGGAGGGCGGCACCTACGACAGCAGCGAGAGGAACTTCAACAATATCTTCTATCGCTCTGGCGAGAACAGGAAGCGCAATCTGACTGTTCTGCCCAACGACGATGGATCATTTCGCCTGAACTACTCATGCATAGCGAGCCTCTCTGTTGCGACTGGCTCCTTTGTCTCCTACAAGGGCGCGCTGGACTACACGCATGTCGCTATGACAGGGCAGGGAGACCCAATTCCCGCCACCTCTCCGATAGCTGTCGGAAACACGAGAAAGGATCCGGGCGGACAGACCTCAAAGGACACAGCAAAAGGGCAGACCTATGGGCACACACAGTACGAGGATCAAGAGGACTGTGTAACGTTTGGCTCGCTGATCGACATCTCGACCATGCACTATGCGCACAGGATCCAGCCCGGATCCTTCATGATCACGGACAGCAGCCTGACTGGATCTGACAGCCGCATTAGAATCACGTACAAAGACGACGGAAGAAATGCCCTGTACAGGGCAGATGCAAACACACTTCACGCCAAGTGGAATACCCAGGGCCTCCTGTACGGCAATGAGGGCCTGGGCATTGTTCTCTCTCCCACTGTCCCCTTCTTTGGGAAAGAGCAATGGAAGATGCAGTTCAGCACTGACGCGACAGTTCACGTTCACACGATGGACGTCTACGTCCCAGCAGGCACTGCAAATATCTCCCAGAATCCCACACACCGGAAATTTGCGCCAACTAGCAACGGTGATGAGACAGCAAAGGATTTCGTCTACATCGACACGATCAACCTGCACGATGAGAACCTCAACGTTGTTGCCAGGGCTACACTCGCGCAGCCTCTTCTCAAACGTCCCGACGAGGCCTTCCTCTTCAGGCTAAAGATGGACTACTAATGATCCTAGGCCTTGATGTCTCCACCAGCAAGACAGGCTGGTGCCTTCTGAATGGCGATGGTTCTCTGGCCAAAATGGGGTGCGTCGTCTCTTCTGACGGATCTGACCTCTTTGATCGATCAGACAGGCTTGTGTCAGAGATTAGAGAGGTGATTGCAGCGGCGCCTGAGACTGTTGAGATCGTCATAGAGGAGCCGCTGCTCAGGTTCGCAAAGGGAATGTCCTCGGCGTCGACTCTTCTCACGCTCAATCGGTACAACGGAATGGTGACTTACGCTTGCTGGAAAGCGCTGGGCATTCGTCCTGTCCACCTGAATGTCATCTTCGCTCGTCGTCGCCTAGGGATCAAGAAGGAGAAGGGCGACAATGTCAAGGAGGTCGTCATGCGGTGGGTCGCTGAGAGCGAGCGAGACTACGTCTGGCCCACACGCCTTGTCACCCGCGGCAAGAAGCGAGGACAGACAATCTTTGAGGAATCCTGCTTCGATGTCGCCGACGCGTACGTGATGGCAAGGGCCCATCACCTTGGTCGTGTAAAAGATGGGAAGGACAGCTAAGATCTAGCAGTGATCACTGCAACCGACAAGATCAAGTTCATCAAGGCTGCCTTCGGCGGAGGATCCGTCGACGGTCGTGGAAACAACATCGCAGTGGAGTGCCCATCCTGCGGCAAGACAGGAAAGAGGAAGCTCTCCATACACATCGAGACAGGGCGTTGCCACTGCTGGGTCTGCGGTCTCAGGGCAAAACGCGTGTCAAGCGTCCTTCACAAGCACGTCTCACCCGAGATCGCGCAGGACTTTCGGCGGCGATTCGAGGGGGGCGAGGAGCATCTCACACCCGATGATGAGAGCAACACACCTCCCGCGCTGCAACTTCCCGAGGACTTTCGACCCCTCTTTCGCAGGAACGCTGCCCTTGATGTTGAGGCCCGTCAGGCAATTCGCTACCTCTTCTCTCGTGGCGTTTCGACCGATGACATCATCAGGTTTAGGCTGGGAACTGCGCCATCTGTCAGGAGGCGCATCATCATTCCCTCCTTCGACGCTGAGGGCGCAGTCAACTTCTACACGGGTCGCGCTATTGATCCTGAGGTGCACCTCCGCTACAGCAACTGCCAGGCCAAGAAGACTGAGATCGTCTTCAATGAGCTGAACCTTGACTGGCAGCAGGAGATCGTCCTCGTCGAGGGGCCTTTCGACCTCTTCAAGTGCCCAGACAACTCCACATGCCTTCTTGGGTCAAGCCTGAACGAGGGTCACCTCCTCTTCAAGCGAATTGCCGCGAACAGGACGCCAGTTGTGCTCGCGCTCGACGCAGACATGCAGAAGAAGACCCAGAAAATGGCGGAGCTTCTTAGCTCATACGACTGCCCAGTTCGCATCCTTGACGTTTCTTCTCACGGCAAGGACGTGGGCGATATGACGCTGCCAGAAGTCGCAGCCGCCATTAGAGGCGCCAAGTCCTGGCGCGCCTTCGACAGAATCATCTTCTCAATCTCAAACATCAGGAGCGGATCAACGCTATGAGAATTGCACACATCAGCGACATCCACATCCGCGGCCTGCAGAGGCATGCCGAGTATCGCCAGGCCTTCGCTGCCTTCTATGAGAGATGCGAGGAGCAGCAGGTCAATGCCATCTTCGTGGGAGGAGACATCTGGCACACCAAGACGCAGGGAATCACTCCTGAGGCTGTGCACCTCATGACGGACTTCTTCAAGAGCATGGCGCAGATCGCTCCCGTCTACGTGACTCTGGGCAACCACGACGGCATTCTCAGCAACTCTTCGCGTCTCGATGCTATCACTCCCATCATCAGCGCGATTGGCTCCTCCACGCGACACCCGATCGTGCTCTGCAAGAAGTCCGGCGTCTATCCGATGCATGTCGCCGGCTACAACCTGTGCGTGTTCTCCTGCTTCGACGAGGAGGGATGGGACAAGGTCAAGCCTGTCCCGGGCGACATCAATATTGCTGCCTTCCACGGCGGGATTGCGGGATGCCTGCTTGACTCTGACATGGAGTACCAGGCTGACACCACTATTGACCTGTTCAACGGCTTCAATGTCGCTCTTCTTGGCGACATTCACCGCATGCAGTTCCTGAGCTACAAGCAGGTGCGCGTTCTCGTGTCACCTGAAAAGCTCCATGAGTACCCAGGCGCAAATGTTCTGGGCAGCAAGCTCGGTCTCCTCGAGATCGAGGCACCCATGCCGTGGATTGGATACAGCGGCAGCTTCCTCCAGCAGAACTACGGTGAGGCTGCCCCAAAGGGCTTTCTCATCTGGGATATCCCAGGCCCAGAGACGCACAAAGTCTGGTTTGAGGAGGTTGAGACTCCCGACAAGTATGTCACCATCAAGTGGCACACGGACGTGGCGAGCACGGTCAAGTCGCCAGGACTTTCAAAGGGTTGCCGCGTTCGTCTCACATGCGACAGCACCTGCAGCCCTCAGGATGAGCGGCAGATTCACACTGAGCTGCAGGTCAAGTACGACATTCGTGAGTTCATGGTCAAGCGTGAGAAGAAGGACACGGCGCTCGTCGTCTCTGACGTGATCAGCGAGGACCTGCGGGCTCCAAGCACGCACATCAAGCTCATCAAGGAGATGGTCAGAGACTACCACACACAGGAGGAGTGGGAGCTGGCGGAGGATATCGTCTGCAAGGCCCTGGCTGAGGCAGGAGACAAGACAGAGGACGCGCGGGGTGTAACCTGGTCTGTTCAATCTCTTGAATTCGACGACATCTTCGCCTACGCCGGCGGGAACTCAATCAGCTTCGCAGACATGAAGGGCGTTACCGGAATCTTTGGTCCCAACAGGATTGGAAAGTCCTCAATCATTGGTGCCCTCGTGTACTGCCTCTTCAACACCACAGACCGTGGATCGATGAAGAACATCCATGTCATACGATCTGACCAGCAGGGCTGCAGGGTCAAGGCAGATGTCACTGTGGGAGATCGCCAGCTCCAGATTGTGCGGTCCTCATCTCTCAAGTACGAGAGAAATGGAAGGATCTGGGCGCCCACCACACTGGCCCTGACAGACAGCAAGGAAAATTCCGCGGGAGAGCAGAGGACAGACACTGAGAAGATCATCAGGAAGTCCATCGGCACAGTCGATGACTTCTTCATGACTGCTCTGTCCGCGCAGGGCACCATGAATCGCTTCATCGACGAGGGCGCAACATCAAGGAAGACGTACCTTGGACGCTTCCTTGACCTTGATCTCTTTGACAGGGTGCTTGAGAGCGTCAAGGTGGACGCAAACTCTGTCAAGTCTCGCCTCAAGCTGATGCCTGATCGGGACTGGGCAGCAGCGATTACGGGAGTTCGGACAAAAATTGGCGAGGTGGAGAAGAAGATCCAGGACATTGACGACGCAGTTCAGGCGCTTCACGATGAGAGAAGCAAGCTCCAGGACCAGATCATCACTGACGCGGGCAATCGTCAAGTTGTGACCGACGCTGACGTTCAGAGACTCTCCTCGATCGTCAGCAGAAAAAAGACTGATCTGTCAAATGCGTCTGACAGGGCGACAGGCTCTGAAGAGAGAAAGCGAGGAGTTGAGTCGAAGATCGCGGCTATAGAGGCACTCAAGCAGAGCGTTGACATTGCGACGCTTAGAGCGCAGCTCAAGACGCAACGCGACCTCGAGGGACAGATCGCAGAGTTGACTGCGTCCCTTCGCGTGGCAAAGTCAGATCTTAAGTCAGCAAACGATGATGCGGCCGTGCTGACACAGATCCCATGCGGTGACAAGTTTCCGACCTGCAAGTTCATTGAGCGGTCATTTGAGTCTAGAGACAAGCTCGTCAACCTCCAGAAGACAGTCGACGACGCTGAGGCGACGCTCAAGAGCAGCAGAGACGCGCTCTCACTCATCTCTGCGCTTGACACGGATGACAAGATTACCAAGTACACGTCAGCTGTCGCCAGAGAGCAGGATCTCAGATCATCTCTGCAGGCCCTGATCGGTGACACCAAGGCAGCAAAGGAGGCCGTGGAGAGAGCTGAGACCGCCCTCTCCGAGGCTGAGAAGGCACACAATGAAGCAGCGCAGCGTGCTCAGGATCCAGAGGCTGCCCAGATCCTCACGCACAAGAAGCGTCTTGATCGCATTAACTCTGAGATCGACGCGTACGGCGTAGAGAGGGGCACATGCTTGTCCGAGATCGCCAAGAAGGAGGTCGAGGAGAAGTCTCTGCAGGACGGCCAGGAGGAGCACAAGGAGCTTCGCAAGAAATGGCGCGTCTATGAGACGCTGCTTAGCGCCTACTCCAAGAAGGGCCTTCCAAGTCAGATCCTGGATAAGCTCCTGCCCGCAATCAATCAGGAGATCGCCGAGATCCTGAGCGGCGTGGTCAATTTCACCGTGCAGCTTGAGATCGACTCTGAGACAAACTCTCTTGAGATCTACATCGACTACGGCGACAGCAGGCGCATCATCGAGCTGGGATCAGGCATGGAGAAGATGATCTCCTCGATTGCAATTCGTGTCGCTCTCACGCGCATCACATCGCTTCCCAAGCCCGACTTCATCATAATCGACGAGGGATTTGGAGCGCTTGATGAGAGTCAGATCGCATCGTGCAACAACCTGATTCGCTCTCTGAAGCGAATCTATCGCTTCATTCTCGTGATCTCGCACGTCGACGCGATCAAGGACTCTGTCGATCACGTCATCGAGATTAATCGTGTCAACGGAGCGTCGAGAGTCAACGCATGAGAACACCACTTTTTTGTCCCGTCTGCATGCAGGCAATGTCTGATCCGAACGATCCGATCCAGTTCCACACGCATGGTTGCTGTGATGAGTGTGCCGTTAACTTTGCTGAAGTTGAGCGGGAGAAATGGGCGGCAGGATGGCGTCCAACAGTCGAAGAGGCGAGACGAGGTAGACAGCTGCCGCGTAATACTTAGGGCATGCTTAACTTCAATGAAGTCAACCTTCTCGGCTCTATCATCGACACGACATTCGGTCGTTCATCGACCGAGGACGCGTCCTGCTCAATCAAGGCCCAGCTGACGGGCGAGTCGCTCGTCGTCACCTATCATGAGATCGTGAACATCGCGCGAGATCAGGACAGGAAGATGCAGTTCGTTCCCTGCGAGGAACGCGGCATCAAGGCGGTCAAGAAGAGAATTGCCGACATTGAGCGTGAGTTCAAGAAGGCAGCGAAGAGGGACCTCAAGGCTCAAAAGATGGGTGACCCGGTCTGCTCTCTCAGCCCAATGTCCTTCAACACAATGAATCCGATTGCTCCCAATCACTTTAGGTGCATTGCGACCTACAAGATTGGTTGATGCATGGGTGTCAGCCCGTCTGTAGTTCCCAAGAAAAAGCAGGTCGAGGAGATCATTCGCTGCGGGCGTGATCCTGCCTACTTTTTCAACTCCTACTGCAAGATTCAGCATCCGACTCGCGGTCTCCTGCCGTTCAAAACGTACCCGTTTCAGGACGACTGCGTCGATCAGTTCAGAAAGAACCGGTTCAACATTGTTGTCAAGTCAAGGCAGCTAGGACTCTCGACAATAACAGCCGCATACGCGGTCTGGATGGCTCTCTACCAGAAAGAGAAGAACATCCTCGTCATCGCCACGAAGCTGCAAGTCGCGCAGGGCTTTATCAGGAAGGTCAAGACCATCCTGAACAATATGCCGCCCTGGCTCATCCTGCCGCAGATAACTGTCAACAACAAGCAGCAGCTGGAGTTCAGCAACGGTTCCTCCATCAAGGCCATCCCGACCTCTGATGACGCGGGCCGCTCTGAGTCGTTGACCCTGCTCATTATTGACGAGGCGGCATTCGTTCGAAACTTCGACGAGATCTGGACGGGAATTGGACCGACTCTGACAACAGGCGGTCAGGCAATTCTTCTCTCGACTCCCAACGGCGTGGGTGGCCAGTTCTACAAGTTGTACGCAGACGCTGAGTCTGGCGTCAACGAGTTCAACCCAATCAAGCTTCCTTGGACCGTCCATCCCGAGCATGATCAGGCGTGGTTTGACAAGGAGTCCAAGAACTACTCTGAGCGACAGATCGCACAAGAGTTCATGTGCGACTTCGCAGCGTCCGGTGACACCTTCCTGACAGACTCAGACATCGCCTGGGTCAACGGTATGATCAGGCCCCCAGTCATGAGAGGTGGGCCCGATATGAACGTCTGGGTGTGGAAGATTCCGCTCTCAGAGCATCGGTACATTCTCACAGGCGACGTTGCGCGAGGAGACTCGACAGACTACTCCACATTCCACATCATCGACTGCATGACAGGTGAGGTCGTGGCGGAGTATCGCGGAAAGATGCCGCCTGACCGTTTTGCCGAGCTCATCAGCGAGTGGGGCATCAAATACAACAAGGCGCTTGTCTGCCCAGAGAACAACTCCTATGGGTACGCCTGTCTTCTTCGCCTCAAGGACCTTGCGTACCCCAAGATCTACACCCAAGGATCGAAGTCGGCGTTTATTGGTGACTATGTTCAACCCGTCGATCTCGCACAGGCGGGTTTTGCCACTACAGGCAAGACTAGGACGATCATTCTGACAAAGCTCGAGGAGCTCATCAGGAACAAGTTGCTTGTCTCCTACTCGTCTCGCTTCTATCAGGAGCTGAAGACCTTCGTGTGGTCCAACAACTCCAAGGCTGAGGCGATGAAGGGTCACAACGACGACCTTGTAATGTCCCTCGCGATTGGAGCGTGGCTTTTTGATGTCAACGCTGAGTACAGCAGGACAGGCGTCAATGTCAACACTGTCATGCTCTCTGCGATGAAGCGCGTAGCTGTCTCTTCTGAGACCCTTCTACCTGGACACACGCCGAACATCTACACGTCCACCCAGCTTGGCGCACATCCTCGCGGTGACATGAGGATGGTGAGCGATCTCAAGACAGGAAGAATTCCGCAGGATATGCGGTGGCTGTTCGGTAGATGACTCTCTAGAATAGGCAAGAGGTGATGTGATGGCAAAAGACCCTAACCCTGGCCTGTTCCAGCGATTGTCCCAGCTCTTCAGAAGTGGGCCAGTCATTAAGCGAACAGTCAAGAACTACAAGGAAGACCAGGGAAAGAACGGCACTCTTTCTGCCTACGAGCTCTTCCGCAAGAACCACAGCTCCGTCTACAGCAGCGCGATGAGCGCCTATGGCACCTACGATAGGCTTGCCAGGTACTCAGACTTCAGCGAGATGGACTACACGCCAGAGATCAACTCAGCGCTTGACATCTACGCTGAGGAGGTCGCTTCACCTGGCGTGGATGGACAGATTCTCTCCATCTACTCGGAGAACAAGGACGTTGAGCGCCTCCTCAACGAGCTTTTCTTTGACACACTCAACGTCAACTTCAACTTGACTGCCTGGGTGCGCAACCTCTGCAAGTACGGCGACTTTTGTCTCTTCAACGATGTTCATCCCGGGCACGGCGTCCTCAACGTCATTCCCATCCCGGTCAATGAGCTTGAGAGAGAGGAGAACTACGATCCAAAGGATCCGATGGCCGTCAGGTATCGCTGGGTGACGCAGGGAAACACTGTGCTGGAGAACTGGCAGGTCACTCACTTCAGGCTTCTTGGCAACGACGCTTTCCTCCCGTATGGTTCGTCGGTCCTTGAGGGCGCGAGGCGCGTCTGGAGACAGATGGTCCTTGCAGAGGACGCGATGCTTGTCTACCGCGTTGTTCGCTCACCTGATCGCCGCGTCTTCTACATCGACGTTGGGAACGTTCCGCCCGAGGAGGTGCCCATGTACATGGAGCAAGCCCAGGCGTCGCTCAAGAAGAGCCAGGTAGTTGATAAGAGCACGGGCCGGGTTGACATGCGATACAACCCAATGAGCGTCGACGAGGACTACTTCATCCCGGTGCGAGGCGGAGAGTCGGGCACCAAGATCGACACACTCTCAGGCGGAACAAATGCAGCCGCGATTGAGGACGTCCAGTACATCCAGAAGAAGCTCTTTGCTGCATTGAAGATTCCGAAGGCGTACCTCGGATACGATGAGTCGATTGGCTCTAAGGCCACGCTGTCCCAAGAGGACATTCGCTTCTCGCGAACAATCGCTAGAATCCAGAGAACGGTCATTGCAGAGCTGAACAAGCTTGCGATCATCCACCTCTACTCGAACGGATTCGACGGCGACGACCTGCTGGACTTCACGCTTCAACTGCCTAATCCCTCGACGATCGCTCAGCAGCAGAAGCTTGAGCTCTACGGCACCAGGTTTGACATCGTCAGCAAAGCACCCGACGGATACTTCGACAAGCGCTGGCTTCGCAAGAATCTGCTGGGTCTCACAGACGAGGAGATCGAGGAGATTGAGGAGGGCCGCATCAAGGACAAGCTTCGCGAGCTTGAGCTTGAGAAGGTTCAGGCAGAGAGCGAGGGGGGAGGCGTAGCAGATGAGCCCTCTGCGCCGACAGGCGGTGAGATTGGCGCAGGTCCACCAGGCGGAGAGGTCAATCCCGCTGATCTCCCGATGACGACAGACACGTCGGCTCCTCCTTCCGCGCCACCTGAGGGCGGTGGAGAGGCTCCGCCCAGTGCGCCTCCCGCGGCAGGCGGAGCGCCAGAGGGCGGGCCAGCGCCCCTAGACGAGCTTGATGTCTTCAAGATCGACGATGAGGATGCGCCCGTGAGGGCACAGAGCAGGATCGACAGGACAGTTCGACACGCAGGCGAGGTGCCTGTCATGCTCTCAGAGCGGAAGGCTCGTCCAAGGAAGCCGGACGAGACTCCTGAGCAGTACAAGGCCTGGATGGACTACAACAGGAAGCGTCGCAAACCGATGGGCAACATGAGGGTCTCAGTCGACCACAATGAGCTCACAAAGCACGACAAGGGCGATGATCGAGACGCAATCACGCATCCTCACGGGACAAAGTCCGACATTTCGCCCAGCCTCAAGGACCTCACGCCGGGTCTCGATGAGAGCCAGGACATAAATGAGGTTGTGAACAGGTACACCACGACAGCGACGAATGAGATTGAGACAACTCTTCGTTCATTGCGGGCTGGCCTACCTAAGCGAAGGGAGGATAAAGAGTAGATGTCCTCGCGCCCGCACAACAAGAAGCGAAACACAGGCGTGGTTTATGAGCAGCTCCTAAAGAATGTTTCCTCCTCGCTTGTCGAGGGAGACAGGAAGCGGGCCCAGCTGTTTCTCAACATCATTGAGCGTCACTTTAAGAAGGGAACAGAGCTCTACAATGAGTTTCGTCTCTTCAATGCGCTCGCCAAGTGCAATGCAAGCTCCTCGCCTGTCGCAGCTGTGATCATAACTGAGGCCAAGGACGCGGCCAGACGCGCAGATCGACAGCAGCTCGAGCAGGAGAAGAGCCGTCTGATCGCCGAGATCAATCGGAAAGCAGGCCCAGCCTTTTATGACACTTACTTCGAGAACTACAGGGACTACGCCACAATTCAGGTCCTTCTGAACAGCTGGCGTGACAACAGGCAGGACATTTCTCGCGTCTTCGAGTACGAGAAAAAGCTCGTCGAGTCAATGCTGAGAAAGCCTGAGCAGCAGTCAGATCCCACACTCGCTGTCAATCCTGATGTGAACTCGCTTGTCGTCAACATAATGACCGAGAAGCTCAACAAGAAGTTCTCAAACACGATGACGAGCGAGCAGAGAGACATCATACGAGAGTACGTGTTCTCGCCTCCCGGAACAGATCAGACTCGCCTCAAAGAGACGATGCTCAGAGTGCGCAGGCATGCTATTGCTGATCTTGATGCGTACATCCTGATGGAGAAGAACGATTACATCAAGGAGCGTGCGGGAGACGTAAGGTCCTCTCTCATCTCACTTGACGCGGACGTGATCGATGACAGCGCAGTCATCAGATTCCTCACCGCATCAAAACTTAGCCAAGAAATAAGGGAAGGTGACGTATGAGCGACAAAAAGCTCCTCACCGAGTGGATGCCGTTTGAGTACTCACCCCTGATGGTCGAGCAGTCCCGCACACAAAACGGCGGGAAGATCATAATGAAGGGCATCCTTCAGAAGGCCAACACGCTCAACCAGAACGGACGCATCTACCCGCAGGACATTCTCTCGCGCGAGATCCAGAACTACCAGAAGTTCATCAAGGAGAACCGCGCACTTGGCGAGTGTGATCACCCTGCAGCGTCTGTTGTTGAGCTCAAGAATGCGTCCCACATCGTGAGATCCGCGAGGATGGAGGGCGCAGTTGTGTACGGCACAGTTGAGCTTCTCAACACCCCGTCCGGCAAGATACTCCAGAGCCTCGTTGAGTCTGGCGTCACGCTTGGCATTTCCTCCAGGGGTGTGGGATCAACAAGAAAGCAGGGCGACCACGACGTGGTGCAGGAGGATTTTCAGCTCATCTGCTGGGACTTCGTCTCTGAGCCGAGCACACCAGGCGCGTTCATGATGCGAGAGAGCAGGTCCTTTCAGGAGGCAGATCTTCGCAAGGTCTTTAACAGATCTGACCGGGTCAATAGGATCTTCAATGAGATTCTTGACTGGGAGAAGAGGTAATGAAGAGAGAAGAGCTCAAGGCACTGATCAAGGAGTGCATTGTTGAGGTCCTGCAGGAGGGCGTCACCTCGACGAAGAGGGGAATTCAGGAGGGAAGGGACCTCCGGCCCATCGCATCTGCGCCTACCGCTCCTGCGCCCATAAGGAAGACCATCAACGGCATGAGCCTTGATAGGCCTGCCCTCCCACAGGCCCAGAGGACAGCGCCCGCTCCCAGGCCAAATCAGGTCAACCGCGCTGTTGCGGGTCTGACACGGGATCCCGTCCTGTCCGCGATCTTTGCTGACACTGCCACCAACACGTTGGCAGAGCAAGCGCAGGCCGAGCGCATGGGGCCGGTCATCGCAGGCGACGCTGCAAGTGTGAGAATGTCCCAGGCAGATCCAGTTGATCTCTTCGGAGGCGCTGCTGCCAACTGGGCTGCGTACGCCTTTGCTGACAAGATTGAGTAAAGACGAGCTGCAACGATATTTACGGGTGGAGGTTTAAACCATGGCCCGTGTCGTCAATCTCACATCAGACGTTCTGCAGCGAATCATCAACGAGGAGCGCGCCAAGCTCATAGCTGAGGCGCGTGCTGGCAAGGCTCACAAGAATGCTCCTCCCAAGGAGCCCACCGTCAAGAACGGTAAGAAGTCGACGGTTCCCGCCCAGGTCGAGAAGACCAACAAGTCTGCTAGGAAGGCTATGCAGCTTGACGAGCAGGAGATCGATGCTGACGAGATGGCAGGCACGGTCATCAAGCAGGCCAAGCAGCTCAAGGAGATGCGAATCCTCGAGAACAAGCTGCGCGTTCAGCTCGAGATGGTCGTTGAGAGCAGGACCGATCTTGAGCGGAAGCTCTCCAAGCTCCTCTGAGCCCATAGGTAGAGAGGAGGGCATCTAAATGGCAAGTCACAGGCAAGCTACTGTTGTTCCATTCGGCCCGCCAGGAGTTGGCGGAATGGGGCATCGATCTGACGCAAACCTGAAGGCTGCGTTCAAGAGCTCTCCTCTGTACGCTGAATACACAGAGAGCGCCGTTCTGAACGCAGGAATTGCATCGCTGAACGGCAACGGTGGACCTGGCGATTCAATTCCCGGCATAGGCGTTACCAACGGCATCGTCAATGACGGGGGCCACACTTTCGGAACATACAGCCTCAACTACGACAACGACGGAGGTCCTCAGGACCAGGCGACTGGCGCAGTTGGCGGAGGCGGCCTGCCCGCATCCGGGTACATTCCGAACCTCTCGTCCACCACGCCAGGCAACATCTCACCCGCAGTTCAGCCTGCCTACACGGGCGTCCTGCCTGCTGCAGGTGTGGAGTACGGAGTGGGATTGGGTGGCACTGCCAAGCCCATTGAGACGACTCCCAATGTTGCGGGCCAGAAGATTGGCTCCTACATCAAGGGTCGCTCCTACGCGGGCTCGGGCGGCTGATGCGCCTTAACGAGCTCTTTCCTGGATTTGCCGACGATCGCTTTGGCACATCGTACGGCAGCAAGAATCCAAAGGGCTCGGGCCGCCAGTGGCAGATGGGCGGTGATTATCCGTACGTTGAGCCGCCCCCAGATCTAGGCGACCCAGAGGACGAGGACAGCGTCGCATCGACCCGACTGATCGCCAAGTTCAGGCAGAAGATTCGACGCTCTGCCGGCAGGTCAGACATGGGCCAGACCCGAGTTGATGTCGGAAACATGCTCGGCCAATCAGGCACATTTAACGCTCTGGCCGAGGCCCTCGGCATGTCAGCGCCCGGGAGCATCGCTGTGATGAGCAACAGCATCACACCGATTCCTCACTTCAACAGGATGACAAATCGGACCCAGAGCCTCGGTGACCCCGCGCAGATCCCCAACATCACGTCGGGTCCGGGAGTCAAAAACAGGACGGGCACCATCTACGGAACGAGCCACGCTCCCCTCGCGTCAGGCGATGATCTTGTCGATTTTCTTCCAGGCGCTGAGATGTGGGACAGGGACGAGAGGGCGTATCGCGGCCTGATCAAGAACATGGACAGGTTCAGAGAGCTTCAGCGAAGGCAGTACGAGGACATTCCGCTAGTGGCCTCCGCTAAAACAGTCATAGTGAGCGGACACAGGTAGCACTATCGTGAAAATCCGCATTGTCGCTATATTTACGAGTCGAGGCATGGATTGATGTCAAGCAGCCTGTTCCAGGAAGCTCTCGCAGATGCTAAGCAGCTCAGAGAAGTTGCTGAGCAGAATGCCAAGAACGCCGTCATTGATGCCGTGACGCCTAAGATCCGCAAGTTCATCGAGGATCAGCTCCTCGAGAGCTCAGGCAGGCGGATCAACGAGGTCTCTCCGTTTGAGCCTACTGACGGCATTGATCTCGATGATGTTGGCGACCTTCCCCTTCCCGACGAGGAAGGTGAGATTGAGGGTGATGTCGAAGTTTCTGATATTGAAGAGAGAGCGAATCTCATGCGGGCGATGACGCGTATCGCTGAGAGCCTCTCACCCGAGGAGAGCGCATCACTCATACCAGTGGTTGAGAGAATGCGCGCTGCCTCAAGAGGTGCTGGTTCCTCCGGAATTCGCCGTGAGGTTCCGTCTGACGTGAGATTCACTCACATCGTCAAGGAGAACGCAGAAATGCAGGACAAGAAGAAGGTGTACGAGGTCGATCTCGACGAGCTCATGTCGGACGAGACCGATGGCATGGGATCCGAGGATGAGGGCTATGGCATGGAGCACGAGGGCTACAGCATGGAAGACGAGGCCATGCACCCGGGCCACGCCATGGAAGACGAGGGCATGGAAGAGGACGAGATGTCCGACCTCTATGAGTCCCTTGCTTCCCTGCTTGAGGCCGAGGGCGAGGACGAAGAAGTCCCCGTTGACGACGGCGCAGGCGAGGACGATGACATGAGCGCCGCTGGCGCTGGCGGCGTTCCCGACGACGGCGAGAGCGAGGCCCTTCCTGCAGCTCTTGACGATCGCCTCTCCCACATTGAGGACATGCTCGCGAAGCTGCTCAGCGGTGAGATGGGCGGCGAGCAAGAGGCGCCTGAGATGCCTGAGGAAGAAGGGGCTCCCGCTCCCGCTCCTGCAGCAGGCGGCTCCAAGCCCCCAGGTGCTATGGACGAGACGCTCTACAGCGTCAATGAGTCTGTCCTCCTTCGTGAGCTCGATCGGCTTCGCTCGATCCGCGAGGGCAAGATGAACCTCGGAACTGGGAACACGCCCGCCAAGAAGAGCGGCGTCGCCTCAAGCTCCAAGTTCATCTCCGAGAAGTCAAAGGCCCATGGCACTGGGAACACGCCAGCCGCCCGCAAGGGTGTTGCCGCCCAGTCCAAGTTCCTCTCAGAGATGTCGCCCGAGGATGAGGGCCACGATCTCTACGAGGAGTCCGAGGAGGAGGTGCCCAAGGGCGCCAAGCCTGCCAAGGAAGGCAAGAAGGTTGTCAAGGGCGCTGCGCCCGAGACTAGCAAGGTCATGGCAGAAAATCGTGACCTCAAGGTGAGCCTGAGCAAGCACTCCGAGGCGATTGAAACGCTTCGCGGGCAGCTTACTGAGATGAACCTGTTCAATGCCAAGCTTCTGTACGTGAATAGGCTCCTCCAGGATCGCGATCTGACCGACGCACAGCGTCGGAACATCATCGAGTCTCTCGATCGCGCCCGGAGCCTGCGTGAGGTGAAGCTGCTGTACAAGGGCCTGTCCGAGTCCATCAACCGCGGTCGCGGTCGTGGCACGGCCAAGTCCCAGCTGGTCAATGAGTCGGCCGCCCGCCCGGTCAGCCCAACGTCACGTCCCCTCTCGACATCAGGCGTCAGCATGAACGAAGCTGTCGAGGTACACCGCTGGTCCGTCCTCGCGGGAATCAACAAGGCCTAACCACCCACCGTCAGTCAGGAGAAAAATCATGAGCAGATCATTCTCGCTTGAGCAGCTCTCAGAGGGCATCAAGCAGCGCCACCTTGGCACAGTCAACAAGCGTCTCGTTGAGAAGTGGAACCGCACAGGTCTCCTTCGCGGCCTCGATGGCCAGCGTCGTGAGAACATGGCGTCCCTCCTTGAGAACCAGGCCGCCCAGCTCCTCCGCGAGTTCAACAGCGTCGGCACCGGTGGCGGCAGCGGCACCGAGTCGGGCGACCTTCGCGGCTTCACCAACATCGCGTTCCCCATCGTTCGTCGTGTGTTCGGCGGCCTCGTGGCCAACGAGCTCGTGTCGATCCAGCCGATGAGCCTCCCCTCGGGGCTTCTCTTCTACCTGGACTACACCTACGGCAACAGCGTGGGCGGTGACGGCGGGACCACAGCGGCGACCTACGCTGCTGGCCAGTCGATCTACAACAGCCCCACCGGTCGCGGCATCCAGAGCGGCTCGCTCGCGGTTGGCGGACAGTACGACCTCGTCGGCACGTCCTTCACCAAGGTGCACACCACGTCAAGCGGCGCGGGCCTCACGGTCCTCTTCCGCGGCGCGTACGGCTCCGCTGGCACGCTCACATCCAGCTCGGTCGCCCACGCCACCGGCTCGGACGCGAAGCTCCTCCAGTTCGACCCGCAGCTCACCACACTCATCGAGGAAGACGCTCTCGCCAACGGCGCGCTCGACAACACCGGCCGCTTCCAGTTCCTCATCCTCGATGCAGGCGCTGGCAAGCTCGCCGGCCTCGACACGACGAACGTGAAGTCGCTCGCGCTCTTCTCGAGCTCGCCTGAGCTCAGCCGCGGCATTGCGGTCATCCCCCAGACGATCCAGGCGGGCAGCAACGTCCTCAACATTCGTCGTCTCACCCAGCTCGGGACCTACACCGGCGGCGTGTTCACCCCTGACCCCCTTGTCGCTCTCGGCTCCACAAACGCCGCGATCCTCACGGTCGTCTCGGGCGCCTACACACCCGCTGCCGGCGCAGGCGACGCTGCCACCCTCCTCACCGCGTCCTTCGCCAAGGCCGACACCTTCGCTGGCAACACCGACGGCTCAGCCCTGACGGTTCCGGTGTTCGAGTCGGACTTCAGCACCTCGAACCCCTCGCCGACCATCCCCGAGATCGACATCAAGATCGAGTCGATTGCGGTCACCGCGACGACCCGCAAGCTCCGCGCTCGCTGGTCGCCGGAGCTCGCGCAGGACCTGAACGCCTACCACAGCCTCGACGCTGAGGTGGAGCTCACTCAGATCCTCTCCGAGCAGATCGCCCTCGAGATCGACCGTGAGATCCTCAACGACCTGCTCACCCAGGCTCGCGGTGCGAACTTCTTCTGGTCGCGCGCTCCCGGCAAGTTCGTCAACAAGACGACTGGCCTCGAGGTCACTCGCAACACGTCACTCACCCCCGGCCCCGCCTTCACCGGCACGGTCCGCGAGTGGTACGAGACGCTCATCGAGACGATCATCGACGTGGCGAACGAGATCCACAGGAAGACCCTCCGCGGCTCGGCGAACTTCATCGTCGTCGGCCCCGATGTGGCCACCGTCCTCGAGGCCTCGGTCTACTACAAGCCGGCATACAGCATCGACGGCTCCGGCCAGGTCGGCGCTCCGTTCTCGATCGGCGCTGAGAAGGTCGGTACCCTCTCGAACCGCTTCACGGTCTACAAGGATCCTTACTTCCCCAGGAACAAGATCCTCGTCGGCTTCAAGGGCGGCAGCTACCTCGAGACCGGCTACGTCTACGCTCCGTACGTCCCGCTGATCGTCACGCCCACCATCTTCGCGCCAGAGGATTTCACCCCGCGTAAGGGTGTCATGACTCGCTACGGCAAGAAGATGGTTCGCGCCGACTTCTACGGCACGGTCACCTGCATCGACATGAACATCATCTAGTTGAGGTTGGTCTAGGTCGAAAGGCCTAGACAACTAGAGGATGGGCGGGCCACTCTTTGGAGTGGCCCGCTTCTTTTTTCTCTCCGTTTGGCGATGTACACTCTCGGCTAAATAGATTATATCTTTTAGCAGGAGGCACGGATGGAGAACAACAGCCAGCTCTACTTCACGTCGATCGACATACCGCTCACAGGCT
>JACCDP010035946.1_pt1 | contig 71715 bp, 74 predicted proteins | sample 7445841 | NCBI WGS metagenome assembly JACCDP01 (sample SAMN15323441, study PRJNA562643) | freshwater metagenome | isolation source: river surface water | place: USA:Blue River Watershed | collected 2017-08-17 | reverse complement strand
TTGCAGCACCTAATTTGGCTAAGTACGAGTCACTCGATAATAAGCCGTTCGAACCCTGAGGGTCGTTGCTCAGCATTATGCCAATTAACGGATATGATGAAGAGTTAAAGTTTGGGTATGGCTGTGCGTTAGAGCTTCTTCCGTTGTTTTGAGTTAAAATTTCAAGTGAGCCAAAGAAATTAGCTGAGTCAGTTAGCTGGTCGGTGCTTCCATAAGCATTAAGTGGTTTCCATGCCGGAGCAACTCCTGGAAAACCTACCTGAGCCGCAGAAAAACCTTCATCAATAATGTTGGCATCTTGGAACCCATATTCTCCCTCATTGCTTCTAGTGTTGTTCAAAGCACCAACATACGGAACTTGTTTGTATCCTCCATCAGCACCATATTGGTTCAATGGGTACAAAAGATTGGCAAGTACGGGTGTATCAATTAACGAGTCATCAGTATCAACTGGAGACAAGTCTCTTTGAATAGTTTCGTAGTTATAGGGGGGGTTGGGAAGTTTTGGTGATTTCTTGTAAGCCATTAAGTTTCTTGCCACAAGTTTTTTTCTAAAAACTTCGGAGCTAGGAAAATCTAGTGGGCTTGCCATTTAATCTTTTATTTATAAATAGGAGTTTGTTTATTTTTTCAACTCTCTTATAGCAGCATCGGTTCTTGCTTTGACTATCTGATATATGTTGTCTTTCACTTCAGGGTTGTTAAAAATGTTGAATATCTGCTGGTCAGTTAAAGTATTTGGTGAGTCGACTTTGATATTAATGTCACCCATAACTTCTACTTGACCTGTTACGGTTGCTTCCCCTGTTTGTCTTTGTTGTCTCGAATAGGTTTCCCAGCTCTTGTATCTTTCATCTTGCCCTTCTCCCATACCTAATTGACGGAATCTTTCTCTTCCAGATTCCATATTCTCAAATGCGCTCACAACCTTTTGAAGTCTTGAGGCAACACCAAGGTCAACAGTACCCTGTTCAATACTTCTTTTCAAAGCATTTTGAACGTCCTCAACACTACCCGTTCCTTTAATTAAGTTTTCTGCAGCACCTTTGAGGGTATCGCCGGCATCTTGAAAAGCGTTTCTAAACTCTTCTGTTGTTGGGACAGCACCAGGAGCATAAGCTTCTTTAGCAAAGTTGTCAAAACCCTCTCTAAGGCTCTCTATACCTCTTGTAAGACCTGATTGTCCAGCAATAGCATAGCCCAATCTTGTAGGAAGTGCTCCAATATCTGCAGCAATTAATTTGTCAGTATCAAGTTGAGCTCTGGCAATTTCCTCCATTGTCTGAGGTCTTAGGGCAGCTTGTTGCTTGATTTGTTGGAATTGAGCATCGGTTAAGTCTTCAAGAGCTTTCGTTTGCTTTTGACCCTGTTCGTCTTGGAATTCAACGAAGAACTTCCCTTTGTCACCCATTTTGGCCATGTTTGCTACCAACATCTTGTCTTCTTCGCTCCCTTGGACATCAAATGAAATTTGACTCAATCTTCTATCCAAATCAGCAGCAGCAAGAGCAGTCTTGGTCATATTCTCATAGCTCAAGCCAGTTTGCTCTTGAAGTTCTTTCAACAAACGAACTCCTCCAGGATTGATTCTAAAGTTACCGGTTTTTTCATCAAAGATTGTAAACTGTTTTGCTAATTCTATGATTGAATCCTGAAGTCCCTCTGGGTCGTTAATAGACTTATCCATCAAAATAAACGGGTCAACTAAATCCCCTGATGCAACCCCTAAGCGTTGAAAAGCTGAAGCCATTTGTATTGCTCCCTCCGGATTTAACACTTTGTCTGCAAACTCAGCTGTTTGGGTCATGTCAAACCTTAACATCGAAGCTTGAGCTGCCATTTTGGAAAGTCCAAGAACGCCACCCTCGAAGTTAAACCGGTTCATGTACTCCATACGGAGTGCCACATCACCCATTATGGTTTTTGCATTTAAACCAATAGACTGAATGTAATTTACCGACTCTTCAGTCGCTTCGGCAATGTTAGACATTTCAACTCCAGCAATAGCAAAACTCTCGGTAATTTCACCAGCAGTTTTACCCAAATACTGTGCTGTCGCAAATATTTCAGTAAGAGTTTCTCTTGATGCTACAACATTTCTTCTTGAAGCCTCAGCAATTCCTGTTATAGTAGTACTAACATCCCCTGCTAATCCACCCAAACGAACAAAATCAGCAACGCTATCAGAAACAGTCGTTGAAAACTCTAAGTATCTAGTTCTAGTTTCACCAAAGGAACGGTTGATATCACTGATGCCATCTTGGATTCTGCCAATATTTCCAAGTAGGTCTGCAGATTCACCAATAAGTTTTTTTAATAACTCGGCACCGCCAATATTCTCTTCCGCCATCTATGGTACTTTCAATATAAATAGAGTTTTTTAGTTTTTCTCATTCTCTCGAACCCATTTATCCAACATATATTTTCTTACAAAGATTGGCATATTCATAAAATCTGAATATGAAAGATGAAAAAGTTTTGACAGATAGTAAAATTCGTCTATCTGCCCTTGACGGTAATCAGAAGAAAGGGCGAAAAAAGTCAACCCCGAAGCCGATGTTCACAGACAGCTTTTCTCCTGACGGGGCAATAATAACCCGATTCATATCCAATCGAGGCTCGTTTTCATTCATGAATCTTTTTATTTGCTTTGAATCTGCTAAGGGCATTGCTTCGATAAACTTGTGAATTTCTCCTTTATCGGTCAAACCATTCACAGAAACAATTTCTTTTTGCAATCTCCAAGTTCTTACAGGAGCAATCCGACCTTGAGGATAGGTTTCGGTCATGTTTGAAATTTCTGTTGTTTCTCCAAACGTGAGTGGTTTAAGTTTCACGTTTGCTCCTGAGTTCTCCAAGTTGATACTAAAAGTTCCATCTGCATCAGGTTCAACACCTTTTTTGATATTGAGTTCGTCAAGTCTTTCAGTTGCAGTGAACTTTTTACCCGACTTTGGGTCCGTAAGATTTAGTTCAATGGTAGGACCAAACGCTGTGTTTCTCAAGAAAACAAGAATAGCTTCAATGTCCCCTTCGAGAAGTTCTTCTGGTTTAAGACCAGGTTCGTAAATCTTTGCACGAAGCAGGTTCATAGTCATATCTTTACCACCAGCCATCAATATGTTTTCATCACTTGCTGTCAAGTAACCCACCTTAATGGAAGACTTTTTATTCTTATAGAAAACCCCTTGAGATGGGAGCGGAACTACGTCGTGTGGTAGTGAAAACTGTTGTTGTGAATAATTTAAAGTATCTTGGTCCATAATAAAAAAACCGTAGAGTGCGGCTCTACGGTTAAATATACTAGATTAAAAAAGTAAATAAATAATTCTTAGTAAATCAAAACACAACGGTCCATTCTCAATGTTGTTGAAATGGTTGCAAGACCATCTTGAGAATAGTTAAGAGTGTTGAAATTAACGTCGGTGAGGAATGTTCCGTAAAGAATCCACTTTTCCACAACTACTCCCGTTGGGTCAAGCATTTCCAAATCGATATCTTTTTTGTAACCAGCTGCGTATCCCATACGTCCAGTCACTGATTCAGCATGAAGACGAACCCACTCCATCAAAGCTTGGGCTGCTGAAGGACCGATTGGGTCACGGAATGTTACTGGAATTGTTTGCCAGTTAAATCTTCCCGCTACGAACGTTGAAGTATTCAAAAACTGAATTTCAGTAGGGTTGATGGTAATGTGTGGTCTTGCAGTAGATTCTACAAACCATTCGTTAATACCTAAAGATGAAGGAAACCTTAAAATGAACCTGTTTTGTCTTTTGGGTTCATAAGGAATCGGCATTTTCATTAATAAATCCGCCATCGTGTTTTCTTATTTTTTACTTTTTATCGTTTATTATAAATATACCCTTTGTGAAAAACTTTTTCTATTTACTTTTTCTGCTGGTCGGATAAAATTCACATATAAGTATTAAGTATTAAGTATTAGTTACTATAGATTAGTTATTAGTTCTTTATTAAATCTTTTAGTTATTTCATTTCTTTCTTAATACCTCCTTTAGTAGAATATACATTAATAGGTTCTTTAATACTATTAAAGTAATTCTGTATACTTAATACGTTTTTTTCATCGTCATCGGAAAAACCAATAGTTGGTTTCTTAGGTACAAATTTGTTGGCAACGTCTTTTTTGAGAAAAGCACTTTTTTGCAACACAGCAGCCATAGCCTTTACGTATTTTACAAAGTTAGCCATTGCTAAAACTTTTGCTTCCTCTGGATTCGCCGCTTCTTCTTCTACCCCAAAACTCACTGGATTGTATTTGTTCATTTCTAGATAAGACCAAATAAGGTCTTCATCACTCATGTTTTCTTCTCCAGTAAAGTCACGATACTTTTTCAAATTTTTAACAACCTCTTTTTTGGAAATACCCCCAAAACCATTGTCAATATAATTAAAAACAGCTTGCTTGATTGTTTCAGGGTTGTGTCCACGAGCTGTAATAATTGCAAAAATAGACCCGTTGTTAACAGCTTCTTTGAAATCAGTCCAAGCTGGTCCAAGTTTTGCTTTCATAGCATCCTCTAAAAAGTCTTTGTCACCATCTACACCAAAAAATCTAAATGGGTTTTCAGCATAGTCAGAAACAATCGAACCTTTGTAGTCAAATTTTTCTTTTCCAATTTTACTACGATAAGTAGCATAATCCTCTGTGGACATTGAAACTTCGTTTCCTTTGTTATCCTTCAGGATAATTTTGGTGGGCATGTGCACCAAGTTGTCGTCCCAGTCAAAAGCGTAGTATTTGAGGTCAGGGGTGCCGGTTTTAAAAGACGACTTAAGTTTTGTTTTCATTGTAGAAATGGCAAAAAAAGGGTGGGAAAGTCATTTTTCCCACCCCAAAGATATTAAATATTTTCGAATGACGCTCCAGTTGGAGTAATCAAGAATTCGATATCTATAAATTCAAGTGCCTTCGTTGGTTTGAGGTAGATTTTACCTGTTAAAGTATTTCTATCCAAATCCTCCGGAGTTGAAGAAACTGTCACACGGAAGTCGTATAAACCACGGTCTCTTCTGATTGAATCCAAGATTGGGTTAACCGAATCCAAGAATTGTTGTCTTACGATTTCATCGTTTTGTTCGAAGAGAAGTCTTACAGCAACAGCAGAAATCAATTTTCTTGCTTGAAGCAACAATCTTCTTACGTTCAATCGGTTCAATGCTGTGTCTCTAACTTGAAGAGTTTTGTTACCCCAAATTACAGTACCTACGTCTGAGAAGGTAGCGATTGGGTTGATACGCCCTTGGTAAAGAGTATCTCTATCCTCTTGAGTTAATTTCAATCTAGCTTTAACTGAATTTACAAGACCTCTTGTGTAACCAGCAGATGCAAACCAAGGGAAAGAAATGTTGTCAGTCAACGCTAAGTTTCTACAAACTTGACCAGTAGGAGGAATGTAGATTTGAGTGTTGTTAACAGTGTCTCTCTCAAGAATCCAAGGGTAATAAGTTGCCGTGTATGATGAGTCAATTCCTGTATTGTCCAGATTATCAACAGCAGCCTGTGGGTAAATAATTTCGTATTGAGAAGTCCCATCAGGAGTGTACATGTTGTAGTCAGGAGTTGTTACGATGTAAACCGCATCAGCTCTTTCATTTTCAACCATTCCGATAGCTAATTCGCACAAGTTTGAGTTATTAACATAGTCAATACCTGGAGTTGCAAACACGTTGATGTTTGTGGATTCTGGGTTATTGAATGTCAATTGACCTAACAAGTATGCGTAATAGTCAGTATTTGCGAAATCTTGAGTATTATCACCGATAACAATTCTCTTGAAAGTACCATCACCAGAAGCTGTTGGGTATCTTTGAGTTGGTGTTGAACCTTGTAAGTAACCAGAAGCACCTAAAGCAAACCTGTCTTGGTTAGTTCTGAACTCTCGGTAAATGTCCCAACCATCAAAACCACCTTGGAATACACAAGTGAATTTTCTAGAGTAAATGAAGTAGTAAGGACTTTCTTGAGAAGTAGGTTCAGAGTCAAAACTTGCAACACCACAATCAAATGCTGGAGTTCCACTAGTAACTTGTGAATTAGCAATCGTTACAACAGTTGCACCTGAGTCCATGTGGAAACCTTTGGTTTGGTAGTTCCAAGGTTCAGAAGTTGTTGCCAAGTCCCAACCAGTAACTGGGTTCTTTCTTCCTTTGTACTGAAGTAAATCAGTGTCAATTCCAAATTGTGAAGAAATACCTAAGTAAGTTCTTCTTACAATGTCACCAGAAGAAGTAACAATATTTGCACCACCAGCAGTAGTTCCGAATGGTGGGTCATAAATGGTTTCTCCAGGGAAGAAATATTTGGTTTTAATAATTGGGAAAGGAGATGGATTAGTTGCGGATTCATAAATTCTTTCCTCTAGACCGTAGAAACCACAAGGAAGAGCGTCAACTGGATATTCATCAGACATCTCAACCATAATATAAGCTGAATTCAAAGGATATTCTCCATCAACAGAACCAATTTGTTTTCCAATGAAACTGTTTTGCGATGGGTCCATGGTACAGTTGGTGTACTTCTCGTATACAACTGGATTAGCATCAGTATCGAAGAAATCACGAACTAATACATCAAATGTTCCGTTGTTAAATGAAATGTTTGCAATAGAAATTTTTACATCAGTGTTTGCTGAGTTACCATCACTGATGGTCATGAATCTGAACAAATTGTAAACTTTGTTACCACGAAGTTCAGATACGAAATAAGGAGTCTTAGGTGTTTGATATTGGTCAAGGAACCATGCAATAGAAGTTGTAGAAGCCTTATCACGAGCTTCAGGTAGTGCAATCATGTCACATTTAACTCCACGGACATAACCTTTATTATAACCATAATTCAACATTCCCAAGTAAGATTCTTCAACATAAATTGGAACTTCTTGTCTTGGTTTAGAGAAGTTGGTAATTCCAAGAACCTTTGTAATGTAGTTTGCATTTGTTGAATCAAATGATGTGTCAAAGGTGAAAGTATTACCTTCGTATGTGACACCACTTAGTTGGAAGGTTGCAAATGGACTTTGTGAAATTCCTGAATAAGCACCAGTACATACTAAATTCAAATCAGTCAATCCAGTTACTTGGTATTGTGGACCGTGTAAATCAGAACTGTATACTGATATACCACGCGAACGAATAGTCGCTAAAATTAAATTGTTCCATTCGGTGTATGCTGTTCCTGAGTAAATGTATGTTTCTCCAGTGATTGTTCCAGAGAAAAATCCTGAAGCTCCAGTCACAAAGTTAGTTACGTCATAATACCAAGAATAACCTGAGTAACTATTATTTGTAGTTACATCAAATGTCGCATAGTACCATGGGTCATTTGTTCCCGCAGTTAAGTCAGCAGCATCTAAACTAAGGTTATTACAACCAAAAACGTTGGTTAGAGTTGTAAATTGTCCATCAAGTGTGGTGTAGTCTGCAGTAGGAATTGAACCATATACGTTAGCAGTTGTTGCAGAAGTGGTTGTGTCTCCTGAAATATCCAACATGAACCCGAATAAGTCTGCGTTGTATGTAGAAGTTGAACCATCAGTTAAAGTATATGAGGTTGCTAAGTTGTTCGATACAAGAGCTGGTAAACCCGCACCAAAAGTAAGAGTGGTTCCAGAGGTGTATCCAGTAAAGTTTACTGTGAAAGTAGTTCCAGCTGTTCCGGTGTCAATACCCACTGTGCTACCATTCACGTTAGCAATAGCCTGTAAACTCCAAGAAGGTCCTGCATCGTAACCTGACAAACCTAGAATACGAGTAACAAACAATTGATTTGATTGTTGCAAGTATGCTTTGGCTATGTAGGCAGCTTCGTACTTAGGGATTTGAGTGTTTATGAATTTTGTTGGTACTGTACCACCAAAAAAAGTTTGGAACTCATCAAAGTTAGTGATAAAGATTGGTTCGAAGGCAGGACCCTTTTGAGTTTCACCCACCAAACCCAAAGTAGTAACACCAACACTTTGAGCGACAAACGATAAGTCAGTTTCTGATGTGTAAACCCCTGGGGACACAAAAACTTTTTGGTTTGCTTGAGCTGTTAATTGAAAAAACATTTTTTAATTTTCTTATTCGGTTTTATTTTTATGATAAATATTTGATTTAAACACAAAAAACTTGACTTTTAAGTATGTATTAGTAAGCAGTATGTTTTTTTTCTGCCTTTTTTCTACCTACATGAAAACTAGCCCTAAGAAGATTAAGAACCTAAAAATATCAGAATCAACACATCAAGTATTGAAAGAGTATTGTGATGAGAATGGTTTGAAGATATACAAGTATCTAGAAAAATTGATTCTAGAGAATTGTAAAAAGAAAAAAGATATCTACGGAGAGAACTAAACTAATTTAGCTTGGAATTCAATATTTGCTTCCTGACCTGCAGTTGTTTTAACTATATCGACTCTTAATAAGTCCCCAGTGTTAAGTTGGATTGTTTGAACATCTTGCCCATAGTAATCATCATTGATATACACAGAATATTCATCCACATTTAAAGTACCAACTAAAGACAAATTAATTCTGTAATCTACTTTATCATCTACGATAGATGAGTTGTTTGCAGTATAGAATAGGTTGTATTGAAACTCATCGGGATTTGCTGGGGTAATTTGAGCTCTTTTCCCAACTGGAACTTGTGTATCAACTTCAAATAATTGAACAACTCTTGAAATAGCTGGCTTAACTTCAAATTCTTCTTCGTCAATCAAATAGCCAAGCATCGTAAAGTCGTAACTTTGGATGTAATAATTTCTTTTATCAACATCGATTACAGACTCGTCTGAAACATTGTTCATAATAATTGGAACATACTGACCTTTGATGAATGTGTAGGCTTGTCTTGATGAAAAAGTTTGAAGAACATTTTTGTTGAATGTATTCAACTCCCTCATCCTATTGCAAAGTATTTTCACGCTATAATTGATGTCAACAGGTACTGGTTGAGGGATAGTATAAATGTCGTACCCCTTTTGATTTCCATTCCATGTTGGAACCTTGGCATAATAAAATTGTTTTCTAACCGGAATGGTGTATTGAAGTGAGGGGTTCGAACCATACTTAACTTCAGGCTGACGCACAACAGTGATAAAAGGCAGTTGAACGTTGAAATCCTGGTCGACAAAATTCCAAGTTTCTGTAAACTGAGACCATCTTTGGTTGGTTATGATTTTGTCAACGACACTAATGTCTTTTCCAGAAACTGTTGTCTTCAGTGATGTTTGAACAAAATCTAACATCCCACCATCCAAATCAGCATGAAGAACACTCTGAGGGAGATAGGTTCCATCTTCGTTAATGAACTGAAGAAGTTGTTCTCTTCTGGCAGATAAAATTTTAGGTGGAACCAAATTGATATCTGGTTTCACTTGTTTTTTGAATATGGGTACTTTAGGTAGTGCCATTAGGTTCCAAAGAATTCATTTTGTGAGGTAGGAACAGCAATGATTGTTCTGTAGAACGGTTTGTATCCTCCATAAGTGTGTTTATTGTCCGATACCACACGACCATCGTCTGACACGGTGTAGTAACGAACTTTACTTTCTGACTCATAGTATCCTATGTAATCGCCGTAAGCGATATCAACCCCCAGTTCATCCAAGTAAGCTTGGTAAACTGAGAAACGCATGTTACCAGGTTCATTCTGTTCAATACGAGAGGTTCCAAGTCTTTGACCGGTTGGAGCAAGAATTTGAACGTAACCTTTAATTTCAACAGGAGCCAAGAATTGAATTCCACCCTCTGGTGATTCACCATAAACATCATCAATACGAGTTTTGTATCTATCAACTCTGTACAAGACAACGGTAAAGTTCATATCACCCTCTAGCCATTCCTGACCCATGGAGATATCAAGGGAATAATCCTCACCACCAAAGAATTTGCCTAACCTAGTAATTGGAACTAACTTCTCTGCCATAACACTTATATTGATAAATACCTCTTTCATTGATATATTTGATACAAAGTATGTTTGATAAAAACCCACTTAATGTTTTTGTACAACCCAGTCCCATTCACGGGCTAGGTGTTTTTGCAGCTAAAGACTTCTCTAGTGGGGAAATAATTGAAAAGTGCCCCCTCTTAAAACTAGACATTCACGAAAAAAGCCCTCTACTTGTTGACTACCGTTTTTGGTGGGAAGTGGACGGAAAAAGAATGTTTTATGTTTTAGCTCTTGGGTATGGGTCTTTGTATAATCATTCCAACCAACCCATGGCATACTTTATCAACAATCATGAAGATTTTACAATAGATTTTATTGCTCTAAAGGATATTAAGAAAGGAGAAGAAATTTTTATTGATTACGGGGGGGAAGAATATTGGAGTTCAAGAAAGTACGTTGATATAAAATGATGAGTCCGGAATTACCCATAGAATCAAAAGCATTGGCTGTTCTAGAAAATTATCAGGGGGCCAACAACTATATTCTTGGTCTGCAGCTTAAGTTTCAGAAAAACCAAAAGTTTTTTCCAACAAGAAGTCAAGCTGAATACATTTTAACAAATAAGGACCGAGTTCCTATGGTCGCCAAGAAATGGGTTGTGTTGGACACTTACTTTGCAAACAAACTTGCTGACGAAAGATTGCTAATCAACATTCCAGAAAGAATGTGGATTGAAAAACTTTTGGCAGAAAAGGACAAAGCATATCACGTTTGGGGAAAGTTTTTTGAAAACGATGAACTCACTGATATGTGGGTCCCCAAAGCTGCAATAATCAAAGACAACAAAGTTGAAATTGCCGAGGTTGATTATTCGAAGTATTCACATCGTCCCCCTCTTGAACACCAGAAGATTGCTATTGAAGCTCTGCTAAAAAATAAAAAATTCATTTTGGCAGATGATATGGGCTTGGGTAAAACCACTTCAACAATCATTGCCTCACTGGAAACTGGTGCAAAAAAGATTTTGATTATCTGTCCAGCAACTCTAAAGATTAACTGGCAGAGAGAATATCAACTCTACAGCGATAAAACCAGTTATGTTTGTGAGGGAAAGAATTATACTGAAGATGCGGAGATTGTGATTATGAACTACGACATTATCAAAAATTTCCACGATGCTAAGGACCGAGCAAATTCTTTGATGCTTAAGTCAAAGTTTGATTTGGTAATCATCGACGAGGCTCACTATGTTCAAAATGTTCAAGCGCAAAGAACAAAACTCATCAACGACCTGGTAAAAGATATTGACAGATTGTGGCTGCTCACTGGTACTCCCATGACATCACGACCCATCAATTATTTTAATCTTTTGTCATTGGTAGATTCGCCCGTTGCTAAAAACTGGATGGCTTATGTTGTTCGTTATTGTTCGGGTTACCAGTTTAGAGTGGGTCCAAGAAAAGTATGGAATGTAAACGGCGCTTCAAATTTGGAAGAGCTTCGTGACAGAACGGGAGTAACGGTTCTTAGACGATTAAAAGAAGACGTTCTTGATTTGCCCGACAAAATTATTACTCCAGTTTATCTTCGTCTGCGCTCAAAGAACTACGAAGAACTCATGGGTGAATATTTCAACTGGTATGAAAAAAATCCAGAAGAAAGTAAAAACCTTTCTATTCAGTTTACCAAGTTGACGCAAGTGAGACAACTCATCGCTGATGAAAAAACTCAGCACACCATTGAACTTGCAGAAAACATTATTGAACAAGGAAAGAAAGTTATCATCTTTTGTAACTTCACTCATTCCCTGGAAACCATCTATAATCATTTTGGTAAAGCTGCAGTGAGACTTGATGGGTCTATGAGCAAGGCAAGTCGTCAAGATTCAGTTGATAGATTTCAGACGGATGAAAAGGTTACGGTTTTTGTGGGAAACATCAAGGCTGCTGGTGTTGGAATTACCCTAACAGCAGCTGAAGCTGTTATCATGAATGACCTTTCATTCCTTCCATCAGACCACAGCCAATCAGAAGACCGAGCATATCGATACGGACAAAAAAACAACGTCTTGGTCTACTACCCAATCTTCGAAAACACAATCGAAGGAATTATTTACGACATACTAAATAATAAAAAGCGCATTATAGCCACCGTTATGGGGGATGACACCCCCGATGAAACAAATATTGTGGAAGAAATCCTAAACAGTATAAATCGGAAAAGATAATCGGTCGGTTTCTATTATTTATAGAAAAACATAAAGACCATGGAACATATACAAGAACAAGTCAATAACATAGAAAAGCAAATCATCCACGAACAAAAAAAAGACCAAGTAAGGGAACTCCTCCAAGAAGGAAAAAAAATAGGAATAGAAAAACTCCCTTACAGTTATTCAGCCGTAAAGAGATTCATAGACTCAGAAACTATGAATGTTCACTACAACAAACACTACAAAGGTTATGTGGATAAGCTCAATGGACTCCTCCAAAAAAGAAAAGGAGACCATGACTTGGAAAAAATAATTAAAAACATCTCTCGATACCCCAAAGGTATTAGAGACAACGCAGGGGGTGCATTTAACCACGCACTTTTCTGGAACATGCTTTCTCCAGAACCCCAAAGAGTAGGTAGACCACTTCTTGCTCAAATTAAAAAAGATTTCGGAACCTACGAGAAATTCAAAAAAACTTTTGAAGACGTAGCTAAACAAAGATTTGGTTCAGGATGGGTTTGGCTCGTGTTGACAAACAAGGGAACACTCAAAGTTATGTCTACCCCCAACCAAGACAATCCTCTTATGAACATCATTGAAGGTGGGGGTTACCCTCTTCTTGGTCTCGACCTTTGGGAACATGCCTATTACTTGAAGTACAAAAACAAAAGAGACGAGTACATCAAAAACTTCTGGACCGTAGTGAACTGGAAGTTTGTTGATAAGATGTATCAAATGAAAACTGAAACCAAGCTTCTTGAGTCAAAGCAAATGGCAACACTGTTAAAGGAAACTACGGCAGAACATTGTAGCAGAAGCGACGTTGAATTTTTCAGAAATCTTTTCAACGTGAATGTTCCAGCAAGGAACATTTACAAGAACACAATTAACGATGTGTTGAAAAAAGTTTTCCCAGACAAGTATCATGATAAAAAAGAGAATGGTGAAATCCCAGGGATTTATTATTTGGAAAAACCAGGTAGAAGTGTAATCAACTTTTTGAACACAAATTACTCAGCTCTTTGTTTGATGATGCGTGATATAAATCAGAGACTAGAAAGAGTTGAGGGACAAGAACCAATTAATTTTCAGGACAAAGCACCGGCAGACCAAATCAAGGAAATGAAAAGATTTACAAACTGGATTGAAAAATTTGGTAAGCAAATTTTTGATACTAACGGCTCTACTTTCCAGATGTTAATCAAAATCTTAACAGAAAAAGACAGGGTGGGTTCAAGACGTGAAAAATCTGCAATCAAAACTCTGCAGGAAAGTTTACCGGATTTGAAAATTATCGGAACATCTGGAAACGGAAAAAGTATTGATGCTGAAAAAAAGGTTGATGCACACATTGTTATCGAAGGAAAGAAAAAAACAGCTCAAATAAAAGGGTTTGCTGATATATTGGAGCAAAATGGAAAACTTGTTGTTACTAAAACAGGTGAGGTTGCAAAATACAATGTAGACCTTATGGTGTTTGTTAAAGGCAATAAAGTAGCTGTTTTCGAAAACCAAGGTGAAATACTGATGGGTAATTATGTTTTCGATAAAAAACATCTTCTCTACGATTTAAGATAAGTGAGGTATTTATTGGTATGGCAGTTTTACCAGAACCAGAAAGAAGTAGGATTTATACCAGACTTCGTCACCAATTAGGTGCCCCACTTAGAGCTGTAGAATTAGAGGACGAGATGCTCGACTCTCTAATGGAATTGTCTATTCAAGACTACGAGCAATACACTTTGGATTGGCTCATTGAATCAAACTGGGTTAACTTGGTTAACCTCAACATGAACGAGAAATCTGTTGCAAGAGCTCTTGTAACAAGGACCTTTAACCTAGAAGACCAGTTTACATACGCATATTCAAAAATTGTTGGACTTCAAACTACGGGTCCATATGTTTTGAAAAAGGATTATTTTGTTCTTAGTGCCAATACACAATCTTACGAAATTCCTGCTGGACGTGAAATCAACGAACTTTTATGGTTTTCTAACCAACCATTCCAAAACCTAGCCCTTTGGGGAACCACAGACTATGGTTTTGGTGGTTTGGGTCTTGGTGCTAACCAAGCAGGTTACGCACAAATCGGAACTGCTGGTTCGTACTTTATGTTAAGCGGTTTCGACTACTTACTACGTTATCAAGAAGCTAACATTCTCAATAGAATTTTGGGAGGTGCATTAACCTATAAGATTACTGGTCTTCCTGACGGAAAAAGATTAGTCACTCTCTATAACGCACCAGGTTCAAACTTCTCTTGGAGTAACTATTCTGAGTACACTGGTAAAGCCGTTTGGTACTGGTATTACGATGTTGATGGTGATAGTAGAGCTCAATGTATCAAAGATAATCCGGACATCATCAAATTACCCTCAGACGTTCCAATCGAAGAATTAAGCTGGGAGGATTTGAATGTTCCTGCTCAGCAATGGGTTAGAAAATGGTTTACTGCTTATGCTAAAGAAACTTTGGCTCGAGTTAGAGGTAAGTTCTCTGGTAACTTGAAAACTCCAGATTCTGAACTTCAGATGGATTATCAATCACTTGCCACAGAATCTAAAGACGAAAAAACTAAACTTGAAGAGGAACTCAAACTTCGATTAGAGAGACTTCGTCCAGAAAAACAAATGGAAAAAGAAGCTTTGCTTGCTGAAAACTTAAACAAGCAAATGAAGTATAGAGCAATGCCCAGACAAATTTATGTGATATAATATGGCTGTTATTAAAAACATACCATCACAGAGAATTATTAACGGAAAAGTAATCAACACCTCAGAAGTATCTGTCGTATCTGAACCTTTTTACGAGACTCACGGAGAGGCTTGTATTGTAATAAGAGGAGTACAACAAGCCAAAGTAAGATTGGATAGTATCTCAACTGACCACACGGTGATTAAAGCAATGACTAAAGTCCTCATCATTCCTGACATCGGAAAAATTGATGAGGAATATGATGAGATTTTAATCGACAAGGGAGCTTGCGTAGAATTTAGATTCTGCGCAGGTGTTTGGTATATTATCTCCTCCGATGGACTTAAGATGTCCTAAGAGGGATATTCTTTAAATCTTTAACACTTATTGTTTTCAGACCTGTTGTTCCCTGAGCAAGTTCAGCGAAAGCTCCTTGACCAGCCAAGTATTCAAAAACATAGAAAAGGTAATCTGGAATAACCAAATCAGGACGAGTGACAGTCACCCCAATATGTTCCGGAGAATACTCTCGAGTTGGACGACCTACTTGTTTTTCGCTACCAACACGAACAATCCAAAAATCGGCACCTGGGTTATCAACCGACAGGTCAACTATGTGTTTCAGTTTCATAGGTGCTAATATACGACTCCCAACCCTCTTCTGCCAAATCATATATGTAATTTTCTGAAAGACCTCGTTTAGCCCAATATTTTATCTCACCTTCAGAGAGTGTCATAACCTCTTCTAATTCATCTTGGTCGCCAGGTCCCATTGGATATCCATTAATGAGTTCACACTGAGAAGCGGTAAACATTCCCATTTCCTCTGGGTTGTTTACAATCAATCCATTACGAACATCATCCTTAAAGCAAACTAACAATGGTTCAATTCGCTTATTGAATGTTGTAATTGCCCGAGCAACGTTATAATCACCAGTCATATCAGGATTGCGCTCCAATTCATCATTATCAAGAATGTAGCAGTTGAGTTTGATGTAAGAAGCAACATCCTGCAAAACTTCTCCAGTTTTTTCAAAATGTTTTTTCTTTTGCAATTCTGAATACTTCTTAGCAGGAACTTTCTGCACGTCACCATGTGAAGCTTTTTCTCCGTTATTTACGTAAAGAATCACATCCCCCAAGTTTACGTTCATCTTATGTTCAATGGCGAGTTCCATGTGAGCTTGGCGTGACATCAAGGAGCCCGCTTTTGTGGTCTGTGTGCAACGAACTTTGTAGTCTTCGATAGACTGCTTCACTTTTGCTTTTTGTGCAATCTGAGCCAAAGGAACTTGCTGATTGTAAATTTTTTCGATGTATTCATAGTAATAATCAACAAACTCTTTTCCTTTACCCTCCAAAAGCATCTTAATTCCCTTGTCCAAGAATTTCTCAATATAACCTGGAAGTTTTTTGGACTTAATGGAATTACCCGTAAGTTTAATCTTCCCCTTGTAATCCATTACCGCATAGTTCTTACGTGCAAGGTTGATACATGATGGCCACACACCATCGGTGTCAAGAGCCATTTCTCCCCTCATAAAAATGTCGTTGTATTCAGCAACATCTGCTTCAGCACCTTCATATACTTTTCCAGCTTTAACTTTCCAGTTTAATCCACGACCCACATACTTTCTGTCTTTTGCTCCTTCCGGCAAAGAGAAGTTTACACCGTCAGTGTCCATTACAAGGGGAGTATAACCTCGTGACATAAAGAACTTAATCATCTGGCGCAGATACTGACGACCTGTACAGGTGATTTGTTCTCCCATATACATGTCACCCCAAGGAAATACCTGAGGAGCTGATAAGGCACCAAACATAGAGTTAATGAAGATTTTAATCGGCAACTGCTTGTTACCATACGACTCACTTTTCTTGCGGTCAATCTCATAATATTCCTCAGCCAATTGTTTATATTTGATACGAGTGTCACGGAAATATTTGAGCATTCCCTTCATAGCACCTGTCACATCGCACTCAGGGAATACATCATGAACCAACTGAATGGATGGATACAGAGAAGAGAAGTCAAGCTTGAGAACGTCCTTGGAATAACCAACCTTCAATAGGCGAGAAAGACCACCAACAAAATCCGTTTTACCCTGACGAGCAGGAACGGCTAAGTTGTTTTTGTAACTCCAAGCCAGCATAAGCATTTTCCACAGAGTAGCAGTTCCCATCGTTGAAACCCTTTCATAAGTTGTGGGAATCATGGTAGCTAGAAGAAAAGAAGCTTGGTTGAATTCCTTATCAACTTTTAAGGTTTCCTCCAAGTCATCCTGAAGATATCGTTCAACAATATCAGCACCAGTAGTTAGAAGGTATGTGTCTGGAAACTTTACATCCAAATCCATAAAATCCCCCTTTTTACGATATTCCCCGTTTTTCAGGTTTAACCAATATTCCTGGTTGTCGGTATACATTTTACCGATGTTTTCATGTCCAATATAAACTCGGTCCGGTTCCTTAGCGTTGATGTATTCAGAAATGTATTTTAGACCCGCAGACTTAATCGATGAGTTAATAGCTTGAGCTCTACGAACAGCATGGATAATATCAATGTTATTGTAACCCCAGATGGAAGTCTGCATATATTTCTCAACCTCATTGGCGAGTTTAAGCATATTCTCCTTTTGTGTTACAGAATGCTTGGGGTGAAGAGATTTAATAATCTTCTTGATGTCCATACCCAATAACCTAGTACGCTCAAACAACCAATACCAGTCAAAGTTTGCTGAGTTGTAACCCCCAATAATACTAGGTTTTAGCTCGTTGATAATGTCGAAAAACTCTCTAATACCCTTGGCTTCATCTTCCTCATTGATACATTCGATAATCTTGTTGTATCCTTTGTTGGTTCTAATACCAATCATGAAGATGCGACCATCCTTAGGCTCAAGAGACGTGGTCTCCAAGTCAAATACCAATCGGGTTACATCATCATAATCTTCGAACCCTTTGAATAAGCGTTTTTCCTTTGAGATAAAATATTGTTCGACGGGGGGGAGAATAAGAATTTTCTCTTTAAATTTTTCACTCCATGGGTCAGCACCACCTTCTCTAAAGAATTGAATTAAACTTCTATAACCCTTCAAGGATTTTACCATAAAGGTTAATCCTTTTTCCATTCTGGGGTCTCCGTGAGTATCAAGCTTGGTAATTACAATTCCATGTTTGGTCATTGCTTCTTTCTGCAGACCCTTGGAGTTCTGGTAAAAACCCATATTGTGCAAGTCACCAACCCAACAGAATGGAATGAAGGTATCTTTACGAATTTCTTTGCCTTTACCAGGAATTTCTTTGATTTTGTAAATTGAATCCGAAGCGTAGTCGAACTCACAAGCTACAATAAACTCCTCAGGGTCATTACCCTCGAGGAAGGAACTGATGATTTCTGAATCAATCATATTATAAAAGTTTTACCGAGTGACACATTAGCTTTCACACAATGTGAAATTTGTCTTGCTCATTCACCAATAAATATAATTGAACAGATTCAATCTGTCAAACTAGCAACAAGCTTGTTCTGAAATAAAACTGTCTTCGATGTTGATATAAAGTTCCTCACGAATTGGAACAATAAGGCTTCCTTGCTGAGTTCCTAGTAACCCGCTGTTCTTAATCAAAAACTGACCTTGATATCTTCCCGGAGTATCTGTTTGACGGGAAGTGAACTGGTAATAAATGTAGTATTCAACAGGCGCACCTGGCTCGTTCGGAATTAGGCTAACGATAGAACAGGGGGCTCCTACAATTCTAGGAATTCCAGTCTGAACATTTACCATAGAAAAATAAATTGTTGAGAGTTCTAAAAACTCCATTGTATCTCCATAGCTGCTGCGTCCATCCTGAACGACTTGCATTTTCAAAACAGGTAACGTAGCGTTTTTCCTTATAAAGAATTCCATACAAAGATAAATACTTTGTTAGGACTCTTTTCTTAACTTCCCATCGTAGAATTCAAATCTGTCGTGTTCAGTGGGAGTAGCGAACAATAAAGCTGGTTTAATATTACCTTTTTTAGTCTCTTGGTAAATGTAACTCATCCAAGTCTGTTCAAAAGGTCTATCCCACTTTGTTGTTAGGAACATTTTTTCATTTCCATACTTTGTTACAACCTGGGGCCAGTTACAATAGTAAACCTCACCAATACCATATGCCAAGTTTTTGTAAGACTTGACTTCCTCAAATTTTGTTCTTGGAGCATTAGGGTCTAAACCTTGAACTGGCAATGTAGACTTCTCAGGCCAATATTCTTCTCTAACACTTTGTGGAACATTATACCAAGACCATTGAGTACCGTTATCACCATAAAACTCTGTGAAATTCATCTTTAGGAAATCCAAAGAATCCTTTTTGGTGATTTGCATCATTTTATCGTAAAGATTAGGAATGAAACGAACAAATCCATTTTTACAAACCGTATCAGCCCCTTTATAGAAGAACATGTCGTCTTCAAAGAACCAATAAAAATCAAACTTATTTTCCTGAGCGTGTTCAGCAATCCATTGTCTTCCACCACAAATACCCAAGTTGTCTTTCTTGATATGCTCAAAATTGTATTGTTCGCAAAGTTCAGCATATCTTTCCGTGGTTGTTAAGTCAGAAGAATTGTCTAATAAGAACTTTTTTGGTTTATCCAGGAAATTTTTATCATAAAGTTCCATGGACTTTATTAACGTTTCAAATTGATTGGGACTATTGAATGTGATAACATATAGAGCCGTGTTATCTATATTTAAATCCGAATATGATATTTTTCCTCTAGTATTTTTGATTTTGTGGATATCGTTTTTAACATCCTCACAAAATTTGCCAATCAAACCATTTCCCTCAATTTCATAATAGTCAAATAAATCTGGGTGTCTGTAGAGAAGAATACTAAACAAAGACTCTTCTGTTCCCATGTAACCGTCAGACAGGGTTTGGTTCATTACGTTGTAATAAAGACCATTAACGTCATTAATTACATCCTTAGAACCACCAAAAATACCACCGCGACAAACCAGTTTTACATGATTACTGGCGTAGTTGTTAATCTTAGGATATGAAAATCCATGAATTTCTCTTTCAGCCGCATATGGAAATGCTATAAAACCAAACTTGTTGAATAGTTTGTCAAACTTTGAATGAATTTTATCATGGGTAAAATACCCAGGATGAACAGTATTAGTAATACCAGCATCAATCCAAAACATATGGGTTGAATCAAAAGAATCAAAAATCCTCGCATCATTAAGCAAGAACATTTTTGACATAACAAGTGGATTATACATATCCAGTTTTGCTTGCGTAGATTCTGGCAACCAACCTGATTGATTATACCACTCAGGATTGGTTCTTATATTTTGAATTTTAGTGTAAAAATCATTTTTAAACCATTCTTGACCCCTGGTTATAAATTGGGTATTACTTTTGTCTCTTCTTTCCCAGACAAATGATTCAAGTTCTTCCTCACCGAAAATTATCAAGTTAGCATCAATTTGCAAAAGTTGCTCAAACTTATCCAAATAATGTTGGAATGACCGTGACCAACCCTCTTGTAGTTCATCACGTTTAATGTTCCATAAACCAGTAACAAAAGTAACTTTACTCATAAATGTTATTAAGTTCTTCAAAAATTTTATAGAAACTTCTATTAATAATAAAAAAGTCTTCTTGTAATCCCGCTATTCCAGAATCGGGTGACCACCAAACATCAAAAAGTTTTTTACTAATCAATTCAGGGTGGTTGAAGGAAATCAAAGTCATAATTAGTTCTTCATAGGGATGTTGACCATCCTGGTCCATAATTTTTGTTAAGTAGTCATCAAATAAGTCAACAATAGTTCTCCATTTAGAGACATGTCCGCCAAACAAACCACCGACAACGTGCAAAGACCTATCATAATTGTTGTACCATTTTGGATTTACAGTTCCTGACCAATAATTTCTCTCATTGTCTTTAGCTGCCATAAAAAATTTATCACCAGTAAAGTCAATCAAACCTTGTAGCATTTGATTATTGAATAAGCTACATTCATAATAACGTTGTTCAAGATGCTGTGAAGTTAAATATTTGTTAGGGAAAAGCCCTACGTGAGACAATCCAGCGTCAATCCAGTAGTAATAATCATAAGAACCATCTTCGTAATCAAACCACTCGAATTTTGCATATTGAATTTCTAAACATCTATCACCCCGTTTTATTTCATCAACTAATTTAATTCTGTTAAGCCGTTCAGAGTGCCTAGTTTTTGTGATATCAAAAACTTTAAATTCCAATTTAGAGGGTAAAATATTATTCCTTTCATAAAAAAAACTTTTCAAGGAATCAATTTCTCGTTCTGATGTATAACATAGAAAATCAGCATCAGTCATTTTCAACAATGATAGTAAGCTCCATCGGTAGTGACCATTTCTTCCGGGTCTACCCCCTAATTCGGTTCCATTTAAATCACTGTAGATGCAAGTAATAAATTTTGTTTTCATAATATAATATTTGAATTAAAGTTCGCTTGTTTAAGTTCATTATTCTTATTTAAATTAAGAAATTCAGAGGGAATTTTATTGGGCGAGTATTGGTTCCAATTATAGGTCTGAGTGTAAAAATTATTATAATTCCCATGAGAAACATCCGACCAATTACTTGTCTGTGGAGCGATAGGTAAAACTGGAGCATAACTTTGTTTTTTACTCATAACAAATTGATAAATAAAATCATCTATTGCATAATAACCCAGATTTTCTTTTGGTTCTAATTTCAATACTTCATCGTAAATACTATGATGATATATTATCATGTTAGTTGCATAAATACCCCTGTGATATTCTTCTTTTGGGGGAAAATTTGTCAAATCTAATAAAGTCTTATAATTTTCACTTCTGTTTACTGGACGATTCAATGTTGGGGACAAATTGAAAATACCGTAATCTAAATTTGAAGTATCCTCAGTTATTAAGTCAATAAGGGACTTTGCGTAAGGCATAAAGGTGCAATCATCTTCAATAACCATGACTTCGTTCAATCCTTCTGCCATAGCTCTTTTAATTATAGCAATATGTGACAAAGAACACCCTCCGTGGTCGTTTGTATCAATAGCACTAAATTTTTCATAGTCCCAATTCATATAGAACATTTCAGACTTAATACTTTCGAGTCTATCTGGTCTTCGGTCTAAATTGACAACAAATTTATAAACTTCATTAATATTCATGTTAAAGATGGGTAGTTTGCTAGGTTACGATGGCGATTCATAAAAGAATAGTCCGTAATTTTATTTAAAATGTTTGAGTAAGATGCTCGTTGGTTAAACAATATTGGATAATGAAAATAAATTTTTAAATCATGTTCCTTGATTTCCCTAACACCTTTTGTTCTGTTATTCATTAACCAGTGACTTCTAGTTGCTAATACGCTGTAATAACTATCAATTTGTTCACCATATACAACAAGCTCTTTATCCAGATAATTGAAATTATTAACAACATATTCCGCAAACTTAAGAGAAGTAAGATACGATGTTGTTTGAACAAATTTATTGGGTTTAATCAAATTTTCGCTAATAGCATCTGCTGGTTCTAACAAACAAGCTCCTAAAAAAAGTAAATCGAAGTCTGTTGAATAAATCTTTTCAATCATTTCATTAGACAAAGAAATTTCTCGGTTGTCACAAACATCGAAGATGAAGTCATCCTCGAAAATTACCATTTTTTCCCAACCATTTTCAACTTGTCTTTTCAAAAGTTCCATGTGGCTATGAGTACAACCCCTAATAACCCAACCTTGGTCACTATCTTCAGTAATTTTTATTGCGTTGAATCGTTCAACGCCTTGGATATTATTTTTATCAAATTCCGAAATGGACTCTTGTAATCTGTCAGTTCTTTCCTCCAGATTAATCAAGAAGCCCTTATCGGCAATTTTAATATTATTCCAAGTAACCATTACAAGTTTCCTGTCAATCGGTCACACCAACCTTTAGATTCTGAGTGAGGCCAAACAACCCAGTAAGTTGGTTTTTGAGTGGTTTGAAACTCTCTCCATATTTTACAATACTTGTCGGGGTCATTCATCATTCGAGAAATCTCGGCTTTGTCAGCATCTTTTCTATACAAAGTGGAATCATCAGAGCCATGGAAGGCAACAACCCAAAAGTCATAATCTTTTTCTGGAACGCTTGCGTAACCAACATCAATACAATGTTTGAATACTTGAGCAAAATCTTTTTTCCAATCTTCTTCAGTTTCGTAGTTGTATGGGTTTGGAGGATAGTTTTTATCTAGAGTGTATTGTTGTACAGCTCTATTTTCGAAAAGCAACCCAGCATATTTTTCATAATCTCGCAGAGTTCTCTCAGTGCCAAAGCCAAAAGGACCATCATGTCCTTCTTGAACTTCACCATCCATACCAAACAATTTTCTGTTTGTTAAGTGAGATTTGTTGTTTTTATCAACCCATTGCTTGTCATCATCCCATTGTTTTGTTCTACCCTTACGAGTGTATTCATGCCAGATAAGAACTTTGTGTGGATGAAACAAATCATAACCCCAAGTATAGGCTCTAGCAGCAATAGAAATTTCTTCACCATGGAAGTAATATTCCGGATTGTGTTGAACTTCAGTTGAAAATTCCCCAACTGTGAAGGCATAGTGTGCAGAATAAAATCTAGCTGGGATGGGTTCTTTCAAATCTTTCCAACCTGGAATAGTTTCAGGTAAAAAGAAAACAGCACCTTCAGGAATGAATCTATCAAACACCATTCGCCAAGGTTCTTGAACTCGTCCTGCTGGGTCATTGTCTGGGTCAAATGATGAAACATAACCAGTTAACAAAGGTTTCTTATGACCTTTTTTCTGCAGTTGTTTAATCATTTTAATCATTTCATCATCCCAGTTGGGGGCGAATCGCATGTGTGAGTCAATTTGCATTGTATATTCCTCACCTTCGTAAAGTTGTTGAGTTAAGTTCCGAGCCCAACAAACACCCTTGGATTCTTCGTAAGGAATGTTTAAGATTCTAAATCTCTTATCCGTTTCAAACTCAGTGAGTTCATCAAACTTATCGTCGGGGTGAAATTGACGAGCAATACCAAAACGTAAATTTTTTGGGCGTTTGGCATTAGCAATCATATCCTTCAAAGTGTGAATCAATTGCGGGTCCCTGTAAGATGCAATCTGAATAAATATTTTCATCAAATAATAATTTTAAACTAAAAATAAACACAACGAAGATAAACTGAATAATCCTTAAAAACAAAAAAACCCTCAATAAGGGGTTTCTAAATTATTAAACAATTCTAACTTGAAAAACAAAATTTGTATTTCTAAGCTGTTTATCAACAATTTCCGGTGTTGATAATTAAAGTTCCACTGAGTTGTATTATTTTTACTCCATCCGAAATTGTGAAATTTGCCCCCACTGGTGGTATTGTGAATTCTCGGTTACCATAAACATGGTCTCCGACCGTTAATTGGCGAAATGGCTTTGCGGAATAAACCGTAACATTTGCCGGAAATCCACCAAATTGATTGATAGTCTGACAAACATCTTGGTAATATCCACCAGTTCTTAAATTTTGCACATAATAAGGTGATGGTGTTGTTGACGGAGTTGTTGTGTGGGTGGGTGTGGGTGTTTGTGTTGTGGGTGTTGAAGTTAAACTCACCGTGGGAGTAACTGTTGGGGTAATACTTGGAGTTGGTGTAGAAGATGGGCAAAGTCCAATATCAACAATATCCAAAGGCGCACCATAAGGCTCTACTGTTATTGATTCCGCACAGATATTCTCAGAGAATAAAGGGACAATTTTAGTTATATTTACACTTCCAGTACAACCAGTCCATTTATAATAACCATCTTGAATGGAATTAAAATTGGTAATTCTGTAGTATAAACAAGACATATTTCTTATGCTATAAAACTAATTAGTAAATTTTATTCAAAACAAAAATGTCGGAATAAATACTATTAGCCGCGGCTGTTGAACCCCATTGTACCGTAACATCCAATGTATTATTAACAGTTGTGTCAAAAGTTGTGTTATTTACAGTATTGAATGAGAATCCTTCCACAGCAGAGTTGCTTGTTTTTGTATAATGAAACGCTCCCAAACTAACAATTGAAGCTACACCTGCCCCACCAATTTGTCTGATTGTAAAATTTACGGACAATCCCCAAACATCATTTGTAATATTAGTTATAGGTTGAGCACCACTATCTAATAGTATTACCGAACCTGTTTTGACTCTAATTGTAATTGTTTGGTTATTACCAACATTTAATACACCACCAAAGTCAGCTCTAAAACTATCGCCAACGGAAAATCCATTTGCAGGAACACTCAGGGTTCCCACACCACCATCAATTAATGTACTTTCAGTAGTTGTACCACTGACAGTTACACTATTCCCAGTTTGAGAAAATAATCCATATACTGTGGGAAATGGTGCGAGAGTACTATTTTTAATTCTGTAGGTCACACCGTCTTGTGCGACAGCAAATTCTGCATTTCCTGTAAGACCACTCGAAAGAAGTTCAGGTAATTGAGATATGGGTAAATTTGGCATTTTATTTTATAAATATTGGTTTATGCAAAGTATTTCAGAACAACTATACCAGAACCTCCATTACCACCACTTGAAGAATCAGTTCCATTCGAACTACCAGCACCACCACCTTTTCCGGTATTTGCGGAACCATTAGCTCCATTTATAGTTCCGTTATTGGCTGTTCCGCCATTACCCCCACCACCGTAAACAACAGCAGCTCCGGAAATAGATGATGTAATTCCAGCACCACCAACACCAGCGCTAGCAGCACTTACTCTGTTAGTACCAGCTCCAGCTGCACCACCACCGCCTCCACCAGCATTTCCTCCGCCACCACCGTTACCACCAACACCTGATGATACGTTAGTTACTTGTGCAGCACCACCCAAACCTTGACCAGTTCCAGCCGGGCCCGGATTATTTGTTCTACTTCCTCCGCCATAACCACCACCTAAAGCAGTAATAGAACCAAATACTGAACTGATACCATCTGTTCCGTTATTGTTGGTACGGGTGTCAGCCCCACCAGTTCCTCCAGAACCAACAGTAATTGTATAAGAATTACCAGGAATAACACTTGTTGTACCAGTCAAAACCATACCACCACCAGCGCCACCGCCACCACCTGAGTCGTATCCATTTCCAGCACCACCACCACCACCAACAACTAGATATTCAACAGAAGTCACCCCAGCAGGTGCAGTCCATGAAGTAGTACCTACTGAAGTAAATGATTGAATTGTTGGTGCCGGTGTTCCACTTGGCGTGGGTGTGTTGGTTGGAGTAGTTGTAGGAGTTGGTGTTACTTGTAGTGGTTCAATAAAAATGCCAAAACCATCCTCTTGAAGAATCATAAACAAATCTTCTTGTAACAAAAATCCTAAATCAGGAAGTGTTGGTGTGGGTGATGGAGTTGCGGTAACAGAAGGAGTGTTTGTCGGAGTTTCAGTATTTGTTGGGGTTGGTGTATTTGTTGGCGTTTCACTTGGCGTATTAGTAGGTGTCTCAGACGGAGTATTTGTTGGAGTACCTGTTGGAGTTTCAGATGGGGTTGGTGTAGGAGTCTCAGTCTCAGTTGGAGTATTTGTTGGCGTTTCAGTTGGTGTCTCTGTTGGTGTATTTGTTGGAGTTTCCGTATTAGTCGGAGTATTAGGTGGTGTTGAAGTTGCGGTTTCTGTCGGTGTATTTGTAGGTGTTTGGGATGGGGTATTTGTAGGGGTACTTGTAGGTGTCTCAGACGGGGTATTTGTTGGGGTTTCAGTATTAGTGGGGGTGTTGGTGGGTGTTTCTGTTGGAGTTTCTGTTGGTGTGTTTGTAGGAGTTTCCGTATTTGTTGGGGTGTTAGTTGGAGTTTCAGTTGGTGTTGGTGTTTGAGTTTCAGTTGCAGTCGGAGTCAATCCAATTGTTGCTGTTGGGCTCGGTGTTAATGTTGAAGTTGGCGTATTAGTTGGTGTCTCCGTTGTTGTGGGAGTGTTGGTTGGTGTTGAAGTTGGTGTTTCAGACGATGTGTTAGTTGGTGTGTTAGTCGGTGTTTCTGAAGGAGTGTTTGTTGGAGTTTGAGTAGGAGTTTCAGTATTGGTTGGTGTCTGAGTAGGAGTTTCTGAAGAAGTGTTCGTTGGTGTATTAGTTGGTGTTTCAGTATTAGTTGGAGTCGGCGTATTTGTTGGGGTTTCGGTATTAGTTGCCGTTGGTGTTGGGGTTTCTGATGATGTGTTTGTAGGGGTGTTTGTTGGCGTTTGAGTCGGTGTTTCAGAAGGGGTTTGAGTCGGTGTTTCAGTGTTTGTTGGGGTTGGTGTATTAGTAGGTGTCTCTGACGGTGTATTTGTCGGAGTTTCAGTTGTCGTTACTGATGGCGTTGGTGTATTAGTTGGTGTTTGAGTGTTGGTAGTAGTTTGTGACGGAGTATTAGTTGGAGTAAGGGTAGGTGATGGTGTTGGTGGAATGATTACGAAACAATCTGGGCAATCAGGGTCCAACAAATCATACTTGTTTTTTAATATTCTAAAGTTGTGTTTTACCTCAGAAGCGTCTAAAGGCTCAACGTACATTCTAAATGCACTCACTTCACCGATGAAACTTCCTCCAAAAATTTCTTCCAGAAATATGTTAGTTGTAAGACCTGAATAACTCGTGTTATCTAAATCTTCTGTTGTTAAACATTCTGGGTCTTGTTGGTAAGTAATTCCGGATAGTTCTGCAGGACAACCACCAGAGAATGTCAAATTATCTTTCAAACCTTGAGTTCCCCCTCCGATAGAAATATTAAATGGAACTCCGACTTGTCTTTCTTTGTTGGTGTTAAGAGGTCTTGGAATAATTTCTTCGAAATCTTCACAAACCATGAAAAGTTTGCCATTAACAAAAATTTTCAAAGTTCCTCTTCTAAACTCTTTTTGTTCCAACCACAAGTCAGTTATATGTACTTGTGTGGTTTTAGCTGGTGTATATCCAGAATAACCTTCTTCGTGTGTTATTGGCGGCATTACCAAACTTATGCTATTATTAGCCGATGTTGCGGTAAAAACTTGCTGTTCTATCTGACCTAAACCTCCAAGGTAATCCAGGTCCTTACAATCAAAATAAGCATTTCGTTCAAAGACAGCATCAATTTGAACCCAGTGTTCTAAATCAATATATTGGGTGAATCTACAGTCATCAAAAATCCCTTTTGTGGAACACCATTCGACTGTTGTGACACCAGTGACATAACTTGTTCCTGTTAAGCAAGTACCCGAGGGAACACAACTTCCTGTGATTAGATACTCCTTAACACAAACTCTTGGATTACCGGTATCACCACTGAATCTAATTGACATAGCATTTGACACACCGTCATATAGTGGGTCTAATTCTTTCACAGACGCTTCTGTTGAACAACTACAAGGACAACCACAAGTACAATTTGATGATGTCACACCCGACGGTTGGTATACAGGAATACAATCTGCACCTGTTCCCCCCGTTATAGAACATCCACAAGTGTGCATACAAGTAAGTCCTGAGGTTACTCGGGTGTAACCAGTATCAGAAGATGGACTACCATCAGCGTAGTGATAAAATTTGTTTTCGGCTCGAGAACCCATAAAGAAGAAGGTCCCTTTATTATCAGGGTATCTAGCATTGAGACCTACATTCGTGTCACCTGTGAATTGGTATTTGAGCATCAATTCTACAGACCAACCCTGACTTACTCTGGTTGGGAAAGCCTGGTAGTCATACCCTTCTAGTTTGTAGAATCCTTGGAAAAAGCCACCATTAAGTTTTGCGACAGTTCCAATTTCACCCCCCACATTAACATAAGACATGTCATATGCGTAAGAGTTATCATTCCACAATCTGTTTTCTGGTGTGGTATTTCCAGAGATGGGGTGCATCTTGAATCTTCTATCGTAGATGTATCTGTTGAATGTTTCAGCGGTTGTTGTATAAAGACCAGTATAAGCGGTCATAGTAATACCCGACATTTCTATTGTAAGACCATTGTCGATGCCTGTAAGACCTACATCACAAATCTCTGTGGTTTTTGGGCAAAAGTTTGGGTCAATGTCATCTGGGTTATAATAGTTTTCGGAAACAATTGTATCGTATCTAAAATCATTAACCAAAGGAGATATTGTTGTTCCTGTCGAATTGAAATCAAACTTGAATGGCATTCTATTACCATCATCTTCCGCAATCAATAAAGGTGAAAAAATAACCTCTTGGTTAAAATCCCGAGCATCGTCAGCTAAACAAAAATCTAGGATTTCGTTGACGGGTTTCAAACCAATTTTCCTATAATTGTATTGATTGATATTTTGGTATGCCATAAACTAATGATAAATACCTTTCTTTTGAGTATTTATAGTTAAAAAACTATGCTGAAATTAAACGAGGAATATTTCGGTTCTAATTATTACTTCCTTCTTAGAGAAAAAAAGGATGGGGGACACCTATGGTTTTCTGTTGCTGACACTATCACGGAGGCAAGAAAGCATGATGAATATGTAAAAGTGCCGAGGGAAAAACTTGAAGCATTAAAGAGTTACCTCGAAAAAATTGTTAAAAGCAAAAAGAAAAAAACTACAAAAGAACTGGGTGGTGAAATCGAAGAATTGGTAAATTCAGATGGTACCCTATCAAATTCCAACGTACCTATTCTTGACCCTGCCGTGACCCCTCGTAAAACCATGGACCAAACAGTTCAAGCAGTAACACAACCAGGAAACTATCTTGCTTGGAGTTACAGAGGTGGAAGAACTTATTATTCTGAAAGCGAAATGAAAGAAGAAGATATGTCTTCGGCTTTTGGATATGAAGAAACAAAAGATTTGGGTCCAGAGGAAACAATCAAAACCTTAGAAGACATGGGGGTTGATAATCCTGTTGAAAGAGCTTTAGAGTTTGGTAAAGACCCGAAAATTTCTCAAGAAAAAAAGAAAAAAGGAAGCGATATGAAAATCCGCCTCCAAGAGAAAGAAACCTTGAGAAAAATTCAAAAAGAACAAATGGCAAAAATCATAGAAGACATTCTTGTGAATAAAAAGAAAAAAAAAGACTTCGTGAATAAAACCAACAAAAAAGAAGTATTAACCAAAGGGGAAATCATCGATTTGATAAAAAAAAAGGAAACCCCTTTGAATAATGGTAAAGTAATCAATTCATCCCGTGAACAGTAAGTTATATGATACCACAATTGGTGAAGTTTTAATTCCAAAAGAAATAAAACAACACCTTATCAATTCTTTTGCTCAAGCTCAAGGTGCTGACCAAAATACTGAAGGGTATAGAAGAAACCAAGAGCTTCAGTCTCAAGAAAAAATTACCTACAAACAACTCAAAAGAATTAAAAACTTTTTTGACAATTTTAAGGGTAAACCAACAGAGTTATCTTTTATTCTGAATGGTGGCGTTCTTATGAGAAATTGGGTAAATAACACGCTCTCCAATATGCGTAACAATACACAAAATAATCAACAAGATACCCAACCAGAAGACCCAACCGTAAAATCAAACGAATTGAAAACGAACGTGAAAGATTTAGCCAGACCTTCTCAAGAACACAAGAGAACTTCTCAAAGACATGCAACAGCTACTTATGAACAAACTGTTGTTGAGAGTTTAAGAAGGATAAACGAACTAATATCAAAAATATAAAATGGCAAACAATCCAAAAGTTTACGAACCAGTAGATTTGTCTCAAAGTGAGTCAAATAATCTTACTGCAATTGCTGATGTTGAAAGAAAAAAATTAATCACCAGAAATGATTTCCAACAAGGTGCTGATGAATATGGTGTAACCAACTCACAAGCATTAGCTGATGGGGATGACATGGGTAGAGGTACTGGAGTTTATCTTGATGTTTACAACGATACTGCTGGAACAAACTTAGATATCGCTGAAAGAAAGGATGATATCAAAATCAACAAATACAATAGATTCAAAACTTACCCTAACTTCTAATGAAACTAACCTCGGTCTTCAAATCCTTACTTGTTGAAATCGCATCAGTAGATTCGGTTCGCAAATCTATTGAAGATAAACAAGAGATAATCATGTATTATGATGGGGATGAACCCGGTGGTAAAGGTCTCAGATTAATTGAACCAGTCGCTTTAGGTAGAAGTAAAAAAAACAACCTGGTATTACGTGCTTGGGACTCGGAAGGTGCATCACACAGAGGATATTTGGGAACAAGACCTATGCCAGGGTGGAGATTATTCAAATTAGACAAGATAGTCTCATACAAGCCGTCAGGAAAAAACTTTGATACACCAAGACCAAATTTTAATCCAAATGGTGACAAAGACATGACAAGTATTATTATTATAGCAAAATTCTAGAATATGGACTTAGAAAAAATTATGAAATCAAGAGCCATTATGGACAGAGTTAGTCAGATGGACGGTGGTGAAAAACCAAAATCCAAAATGGCTCCTGTAATGGAAAACTTTGATGCACCAAACGTAAAGTATAATATCCCCCAAGAAATGTTGGCAGAAACTCCACGCGCACCACAAATGCAACAAATGGCAGCTCCTGCAAGTCCATTCATGAATAAGCCATACCCAGTAGCATCATCAGATGCCATCAAAAATTCGAAATTACCTGATGCAATCAAAAAATTGATGATGGAACACCCTATTGAACAACCTACTTCGATGGGAGGTTCAGTAACACTCTCTGATGATTTGGTAGAAAGAGCATCAAGATTAATGGGACAAAACAAAAAGCAAGTTGTAGAACAATCTACCCCTCAATACAATTCTGATAATCTAAGAGATGTTTTGAAAGAAGTTGTAAGAGAAGTTTTGAGAGAAAATGGACTCATCAGTGAAAGCGTTGAAAAGTCCAACGAAAGTTTCAAATTCCAAGTTGGTAAACACGTATTTGAAGGTAAGTTAACCAAAATCAAAAAAATGCCATAGTACTTTTCATTTGCCTTTTGAGTTCTTATATTTTAGAGAACAAAAAATAGGTAAATGTCTAAAATTAACGTACTAGTAGTCCCATCAGATAGATTTGGTGTTGGGAAATTCCGTTCTATTGAACCTCACATCTTTTTACAAAACAAGTTCCCAGAAGACTTTCACGTAGAAATTGATTTAAATCCTCCTATGGATGATTTGAATTTTTATAAGCAATTCCAAATCGTTGTATATCACAGAAGTATCACAAATGATTTCGAGAAATCCTATGAATTAGTTGAAAAACTCAAAGCTGAAGGGATTGTAACTGTTTGTGATATGGACGATTATTGGAACCCAACCAAAGACCATCCGATTCACGATATCATTATGTTTAATAAAATTAACGAGAAAATTGTTAATAGTATTAAGCAATCTGATTATGTAACCACTACCACAGAACTTTTTGCTAATGAAATCCGTAAGTACAATAAAAATGTTTTTGTACTACCAAATGCAATTAATCCTGATGAAGCCCAATTCAAAGAACCCACAGTTCCTTCTGAAAAGTTACGTGTAGGTTGGTTAGGTGGGTCATCACATTTGTCTGACTTGCAATTGTTGAACGACTCTTTTGCTAAACTTAATTCAAACTATAAAGAATTACAATTTGTACTTTGCGGTTTTGATACCAGAGGTACTATTACAGAAATCAATGCTCAAACTGGTGAACACAAGAAAAGACCAATCAAACCAGAGGAGACTGTTTGGGCTAGATACGAAGAAATTTTCACGCAGAACTACAAATACGTAAGTCCTGAGTATGAAAAGGTTTTGAGAAAGTATGGTCAAGAAGAATATCCCGAGTTTGCAAATGAATCATACCGAAGAGTTTGGACACTACCTGTTACATCATATGCTAGGAATTATGCAAAACTTGACGTATCTTTGGCTCCAATTAAAAACCACATGTTCAACAAAATGAAGTCGCAACTCAAAGTAATTGAAGCTGGATTTTACAAGAAAGCTTTGATTGCCAGCAACCTGGGTCCTTATACCTTAGACCTCAAACATTGTTTGAAAAATGGTGAGTTCACTGATGGTAATGCTCTTTTAGTAGACGAATCAAGAAATCATAGTGATTGGGCTAAGTACATTGTTAAGTTACTTAAGAACCCAAATTTGGTTACTGATATGGGAGAGCGACTTTATGAAACAGTTAGTAAAAAATACGATTTGAATATTGTTACCGTTGACAGAGCAGAATTTTACAAAAGTTTAATTAAATAAAAATCCCTATGATTACAGTACCCACACATAAAATCTTGTTCTTGGACATTGAGACTGTCGGACTTGAAAAAAACTATGATGACCTAGTAAAAAATCATCCTAGAATTGCTGACCAGTTTGACAAATACTTTGACTGGTTCCTCAAACGTTTTCCTGAAGATAAGGAAATTGTTGAAGACCAAAAGAACATTGTTTTTGCAACACGAGCAGCTTTAGTTCCTGAGTTTGCGAAAATTGTGTGCGTCAGTGTTGCGTTTGTAACAGACAACGGTCAAATTAAACGTCAAACCTTTGCTGATGATGACGAACATAAGTTACTTCGTGAAGTACAAGTGCTTTTGGATAGAACGGGTAAGTTGGATTTCTGGTTGTGTGGTCACAACTTAAAGAATTTTGACATTCCTATGATGGCTAAACGGATGTTAATCCAGAGTATTCTACCGCCATCAATTCTTCCAGCATTTAATACCAAACCCTGGGAAATCAGGGCAATTGACACTAAAGAAGTGTGGCAGTTTGGTGCGTACACAGCAATTGGTTCTCTAGATTTATTGTGTGCTTCTATGGACGTACCTTCTCCAAAAGAAGGAGAAGTTGTGGGCTCAAAAGTTCATGATGCATATTGGAACAAAGGAATGCTCAAAGAAATCGCGGAGTATTGTGAACGAGATGTTCAAGTTCTTGTGGATGTAATCTTAAAACTAAAATCTCTCAAATAATGGCAGAATTTGAAAACGACGATTTGTTAGATGCAGAACTGCAGAAGCTTCTCAATACAATTGAAAGCCTAACCTTTGACCCAGAGGGTTTAACTGAAAATGATGCGGAAACCGAAGAAATGGATAAAGAGTTGTCTGAACTTGATAACTTTATGAACCAAGAACTAATTAAAGTTGAAGTTTCATATAAAAAATTGCATCCAGATGCCGTAGCACCTCAGTACGCTTATGGCTTAGATTCGGGCTTCGATTTGTTTTCCGTGGAGCAAATTGAGTTTCTACCTTTTGAACGTAAATTAATTCCTACCGGTCTGTCTTTTGATATTCCAGATGGTTGCGAAATACAAGTTAGAACCAAAAGTGGGTTAGCTATAAATCAAGGTCTTATGGTATTGAATAGCCCTGGGACTGTTGACAAGGGTTATACTGGAGAAATCAAAGTAATTTTGATGAATATGAATAATTTTGCAGTCACAGTACAAAAAGGACAAAAGGTTGGTCAAGCAGTTCTTTGCCCTGTTTTTAATGGAAACAAAGTAAAATTCGCAGAAAAAAACGAGTTAGGTTTTTCAGACCGTGGAGATAAAGGGTTCGGTTCAACAGGTATTTGATATGAGTGAAAATGTAAGCCCAGTTTTACCTGATGGTATAAAAAATTATTTGATTGATATTGATGGAACTATCACAGATGATGTTCCAAACGAAGAACCGGAAAGAATGGTGACTTGCATACCTTATGAGGGTTCAGTTGAAATTATCAACACGTGGTTCGAAGAGGGACATATTATTACTTTTTTTACTTCCCGAACTGAAGAACATCGCAAAATCACTGAGAGTTGGTTCAGAACTCATGGTTTCAGATACCACAATTTATTGATGAATAAGCCACGTGGTGGAAACTACCATTGGATTGATAATCATATTGTGAGGGCCACTCGTTACAATGGAAAGTGGTCACCAATGACAAAAAAAATAACTACAATAGAAGTATTTGAAGAATGATAACAATAGCTTTTTCAACAAAATCAGACAAACCAGAACTAATTGAACACTTCAAAAAGTCCTCAGGTTATGAAAAAGGGGTTCGAGTAATCCAAAAAATCAATAACGGAGAAAAATCACTTTCTCAAGTTTACAATGAAGTTTTGAACGAAACCCCTGACGATATTGTCATTTTCACTCATGATGATATCTATTTTGATACTTCAGCTTGGTATTCAAAAATTGTAAGAAACTTTGAAAAAAACAATTATGGCATTATCGGTTTAGCTGGAACACCAACCCTTCCAGCATCTGGAATGTGGTGGGAAGACCGCAGAAAGATGTGTGGTATCGTAAATCATGAGAGCCAGGGAAAAAAATGGGAATCAAAATATTCGCCAAGTTTTGGTAATGAACTCAGAGAGGTTTGTTTAGTTGATGGCGTTTTTATTGCGGTTCACAAGCAAAGAATTAAGAAAAATTTTGTTGAGGATTTTCAAGGGTTTCATTTTTATGATATACCCTTTTGTGTTGAAAATTATTTGCAGGGAGTAAAAATTGGTGTTTGCACTAACATTAGAATAACTCATAAATCGATTGGACAAACAAATCAACAATGGGAAAACAATAGAATTCTTTTTACTCAAAAGTATGCTGAGCATCTACCTATCAAGGTTCCCTTTGACCCAAGTAGAAAACTAAAAGTTTTAATTTCTTCCATGTTTTTCAGAACATTCACTGGTTCTGAAGTTTATGTTTATGAACTTGCAAAGTCTCTGCAGAAACAAAATTGTGAAGTAACTGTGTTATCGCAAATTGGTGGTCCCCTTACTGATTTGGCAAGAAAAGACGGAATTAAATGCCTTTCTTTCGAAGAATCACCAGGATTTAAAATGGGTGATGGAAAATGGTTAGTAATGGGGCCTGATGGTCAACCACAACCCTCAAATCCAAATACTCTATACAAAACATCAGAGGTTGACTTTGACATTATTCATATTCAGCACAAACCAGTTGCAGAACGAATTGTTAATCTATATCCTAACATTGAAAAGATTGCAACGATTCATTCAGAAGTAATCGAACTTGAGGACCCTGTCATTCACGATTCTATTAAACATTACATTGCAATTCGACCAGAAATTAAAGACCATATTATCGAAAAATTTGGTATTCCTGAAGAAAAAATCTCTTTGGTCTACAATCCGGTTGATAAAAAGAAGTTTCCGACATTACCGAAAAAAGAGGACGGTTACATTTTATTTGTGGGGACCGTGGATTACTTAAGAGAATTTGCAATCAAAGATGCTGCTGAGTATGCAATGTCATTAGGAAAAGAACTTTGGTTAGTTGGTGAGGATAAATCAATTTACCTAAAAAGTTATTTAGCCAATCCATCTATAAAACATTTCCCATCTACTTGGAATTTAAAACCATTCATCGAGGGTGCATACGAAACGGCAGGTATTCAATTAGGTCGAACAACAATCGAAAGCTGGATGAGTGGTAAAGACAGTTGGATTTATAAGGTTAACGATAGTGGTGATATTATTTCTAAAGAAAAAACATCTGTACCTGATGATATCGAAAAGTTTTATTCGGAAAATGTTGCACAACAAATGAAAAAAGAATATTTAAAAATTTTATCTTAAGATGACAATATTAACAACTGCATATAATTGTGAAGCATTCATTGAGAAATCGCTATACAGTATTATGTCCCAACAGTTCAAAGATTTCAAATGTTATATTTTTGATGATTTATCCACCGACAAAACCACGTCAAAAGTTAAGGAAATTATTAAAGATGATGATAGATTTGTTTTGATTGAAAACCAAAAAAAATTATATCAACCGGGAAATTACGACTTAGTTATTAGACATATGAATTTACCTGATGACGAAGTTTGTGTTGAAGTTGATGGTGATGACTGGCTTCCACATTCAAAAGTATTTTCCTTTATAAACGATTTGTATAAACAAGGAAATGTTTGGATGACAAGTGGTTCATTTACGTATCATAATGGGAGACCAGGCTTTGCTAGTCCCCCAACTACAATAGAAAATCTTAGGCAACAGGCTTTCACGCTTTCTCATTTAAGAACTTGGAAGTCCTGGTTGTGGAAAAAAATTGATGAAAATGACCTTAAAGATTCTAGTGGAGAATATTGGTCGGTTGCTGGAGATTTAGCTTTTATGTTTCCAATGTTAGAAATGTCTGGGTTGGAACATTTTAGATTCATTTCAGAAAAATTATACATTTACAACGAATCTAATCCACTTAACGACCATAAAGTTAATATGTCCAATGTTGTAAAAACAACTAATATTATTAGAAATAAACCATCATATTCTTTGATAGACCATGAATGATAAACCAAAAATATCCGTGTGCATCCCAAGCTACGAAGCAAATGGAAGGGGTGTGGAATTTATTTCCAAAAATATTAGTTCAATTTTGAACCAAAGTTACGAAAATATCGAAATTATAGTTTCCGACCATTCCAAAGATGATGCAATTGAAAGCTATATTAAAGAACTCAATAATTCAAAAATAACGTACCTACGTAACACAGAAAATATTGGGTGGCCCGCTCATAATACAAACTACGCAATTAAAAATTCGACCGGAGATTTTATTAAATTAATGAACCTTGATGATTTTATAGAAGGTGAAGACACAATTCAATTAATGGTAAATCTTTTGAACGAAGGTCATAAATGGGTGATTAGTGGTTGTAAACATTTAAACTATGGTACCGGGGATTGGTCGAACCCAATTATACCTCGAATTGAAGGAGACGGAAGACATTTACTCCGGGGAGTAAATTATGTCGGATGCCCAAGTGTTGGCTTAATCCCCAAAGAAGAATATTTTGATACTGAAGTAATTTACATGATTGATTGTGAATTATGGTATAGAATGTTCATTAAGTATGGTTATCCTGGTGTATTAAAAGATTACAGAATTGTAATTGGAATAGGCGACCATACACTCACGAATCAATTGGTATCAAAACAAACTGATTGGTTGAACCAGGACATAAAATATTGTGAAATAAAATACCCCCAATGAAAAACATTCAATTATTCATACCTAAATTTAGAAAAGAAGAAATATTAGAACACATATCATTGTGTTTAGATAAAGGGTGGACTGGTTTAGGTTTTAAAACGGTCGAGATTGAAACTTTGTGGAAAGAATACACTTCTCTCCCTCATGCTCACTTTATCAATTCCAACACCTCCGGACTACATCTAGCATTCAAAATTTTGAAAGATGCTAACAAGTGGTCCGACGGAGACGAAATTATCACAAGTCCGTTGACATTTGTTTCATCAAATCATGCAATTATGTATGAAAATTTAAAACCCGTTTTTGCAGACGTTGATGAGTTTTTGTGTCTAGACCCAAAATCTATTGAGTCAAAAATCACAAAAAAAACTAAGGCAATTTTATTTATTGGGATTGGTGGGAATACAGGACAACTTAATGAAGTTATTGAGTTAGCAAAAAAACACAAGTTAAAAGTTATTTTAGATGCTGCTCACATGGCGGGTACATTTATTAAAAACCCTGTGACTGGCGAATCAGAACACGTAGGTCACAGAGTTGACGTTAGTGTATTCAGTTTTCAAGCAGTAAAAAATTTACCAACAGCAGATTCAGGAATGATTTGCTTTGCTAATGAAGATTATGATATTTTGGTGAGAAAACTTTCTTGGTTAGGTATTGATAAAGACACTTATCAAAGAACCAATGATAAGGGTAGTTACAAATGGGAATACGAATTAGTTGATGTGGGTTACAAATATCATGGCAACTCTATCATGGCATCCATGGCAATAGTCGGACTCAAATATCTTGAAGAAGATAATAAAAGAAGAAGAGAAATTTGTTCAAAATACGAAAAAATACTAACCCAAAATGATATTAAGGTAGTAAGCACCCATAAAGATTGTATAGTCTCCTCAAGACATCTATTCCAAATTGTAGTTAATGATAGAAATAAATTTATGGAATTATTGAATTCTGCAGGAGTATATCCAGGAGTTCACTACCGAGACAACACTAATTATAAAATGTACAATGAATTTTTTGGTCAGTGCCCCAATTCACATCAAGTTTCTGAAAAACTAATATCATTACCTTTACACATGGGTTTAACAAACGAGGATGTGGATTATGTTATTGAACAAGTTGTTCGTATAAATAAAATTATTGAAGGATGAGCGGAATTATCATTTTAGGTGCTGCTGGTCTGGCAAAAGAATTCTATTACTATGTAAAGAGAGCCAAACCAGAAATTAAAACTTTCATTTTTGTTAACGACATCGATGATGGACAAACAACATTAGAAATTGATGGTGCAACATTTCCAGTTGTCAAAGATTGGAACTTTAAAGAAAAATATCCATTTATTGTTGCCGTTGGAAATCCTCAGATTAAAAAAATTTTAGTGGAAAAAGCTATTGAATCAGGACTAACCCCAAGTGAAACCATAGTCGACCCTTCAGCAATTATTTTGATGGATAGAAGTAAATTGAGTCTAGGTGGTGTAATTGCTCCCGGTTGCGTAGTGACTTCGAATATCACTTTTGGTGATTATGTAACACTTAACTTAAATACAACGGTAGGACACGATACAAATATCGGTAATTACTGCACAACCAATCCCGGTGTTCATATTTCAGGTCAAATTAATATTGGTGAGTGCAATGAATTCGGTACTGGATGTATAATCCGAGACCGCTTGATGATAGGTTCCAACAAAACTTTTGGTGCACAAACAGCTGTCGTTAAAAACATTTGGGGTAGTGCAAAGGAAACTTATGTTGGTATACCAGCAAAAAAATTAGATAAAAATGTATAACGTAGAAAAAATTTCAAATTGGGACCTCAGGGTCAATATAGAGACAAGCAAACCATGTGAGTTGTATGTTGATAATTTCCCGACAAACCCAAAAACATCCTTGAGAGTACTTTGGGTCGTTGAACCAGATGAAGTCAGTACCATCAAAAACATTGTAATTGGAAGACAAGAAGAATTTGATTTAATCCTTGCCTATGATGAGGATATTTTGAATAATTGTTCTAATGCAAAGTTGTATCCTCATGGTATGAGTTGGATTTTGGATTTTGACTTTGCACAAGAAAAACAATTTGCTGTAACTTCCTTAGTTGGTGGAAAAAAACTTTCTCCAAATCACTTTTTAAGACAAGAACTACCCAAAGTTCAAAACGATATTAAGTCAGTGGAATTTCATTTATTTAATAGTGTTAACAATCCGTACCAAGGGGACGACATATCTAGAACTATGAAAGATGGTGATAGAAAAAACGAACTTTTCTATTCACAATATCATATTGCAATTGAAAACTTTTCGAAAAAAAATTATTTTAGTGAGAAGTTGATAGATTGTTTTCAGACAAAAACAATTCCTATTTACGTAGGTTGTCCCAACATTGGAGATTTTTATGACACTCGCGGGATGTTTATTGTAAATTCTTTAGAAGAAATTGTTGAGGTGTGTAATAGCCTAACTCCAGAAACATATCAAAGTATGCTAGAATATGTTGAGAAGAATTTTGAATTGAGTATTCCTCATGCAAAGTTCAGAGAAACCTTGAGAGATGAAATCATAAAATTTGTTGATAACAATTAAAAATGGACAACCAAATAGAACTTAACATAGAAAAAATAGTTGACGGTCATCACAAAGTGACATACCGAGGAATCAAAATGATAAAAAACCCGTTTGATTACTTACTTTATCAAATGATAATAAATGAAGTTAAACCTGATTTGATAGTTGAGATAGGCACAAATCATGGTGGTACAGCACTTTATATGTCAGACATGTTAGACCTAATTGGCAAAGGGGAAATTCATACAATAGATGTTACAGAATATCCGATGGATGAACGCGTTATCAATAATAAAAGAATCAAAAGATTCTTAGGTGGTTATCAATCCTATGATTTAAAAAATTGCGAGGGCTTTGAAACAATCTTAGTGATAGACGATGGTTCTCATTTGTATGAACACACATTAGAAATTTTACATAAATTTAAAGATATTGTTACCACTAATTCTTATTTTATTGTAGAAGACGGAGCACTAATTCATATTGGATTGACACAAGACTATGGTGGCGGTCCTGTAAGAGCAATCGAAGAATTTTTGACTACAAACGACAATTATATTATCGATAGAAAATGGTGCGACTTTTTTGGCAAAAACGCAACATTTAATACTAATGGTTTCCTTAAAAAAGTAAAATAATGGATATAGCTTCGACAAAGTTAATGGGGGGTTTAGGCAATTACATGTTTCAAATTGCTGCTGCATATGCCGTCTCATTAAGAGATAATAAATCTTTAATTTGTGAAACTTATGATATGCAAGTACCACAAAAACCAGTTCAAGCATATCAAAATAATTTATTGAGAAAAATAAATTTCACTGAAGAACGTATTCCCCACACACCTTTTGGAGAATCAAAATTTTCTTATACGGAAATTCCACACATTGAAGGAAATGTTCGGTTGTATGGTTATTTTCAAAGTGAAAAATATTTCAAAGATTACAGAAATGAAATTTTAGAACTTTTCAGAATAAATCCAGAAATAGAAAACAAAATTCTATCAAACTATAAAGAAATCTTAGAAAAAAAACCAACATCAATCCATATCAGAAGAGGCGATTATGTTTGGTTATCAGATTTTCACGCGAACCAAGAAATTGATTATTACAAAAACGCTGTTGAAAAAATTGGACACAAAGAGACTTATTTAATTTTCTCTGATGATATAGCCTGGTGTAAGGAAAATTTTGGTTTTATTGAAAATAAATTTTTTGTAACAAACGATTTCGATTATGAAGATTTAATTCTAATGACGAAATGTTCAAATAACATCATAGCCAACTCAAGTTTTAGTTGGTGGGGGGCATGGCTAAATGAAAACGAAAATAAAACCGTTATAGCCCCCAAAAATTGGTTTGGTAAATCTAATTCACATCTAGACACATCAGACTTATATTGTGAAAAATGGCATATTCTATGAAAGCATTAGTTACTGGTTCCAACGGACTTGTTGGAAGCGCATTGAAAAAAATCTTGGGGGATAATCACGTGTACCACACACGTAAAGATGCTGACCTTAGAGATGAATTACAAACAAAAGAATACATCAAAAATTTAGTTGAGCAGCATGGTGTTGACACCATTATACATTGTGCTGCTAAAGTGGGGGGTGTTCAAGCAAACACCAACAATAATCAAGGATTTTTTTTAGAAAACTATTTGATAAATAATAACATTTTGAAAGCTGCTTATGAGTTTAAAGTTCCCAACTTAGTAAACATACTTTCAACATGTATTTTTCCTGATAAAGAAATTACCTATCCACTGACTGCAGACCAAATTGATAAAGGAGCTCCACACCCATCAAATTATGGATATTCATATGCAAAAAGATTGGCTGGATATGAAACTAAAATTTTCAGAAGTTTAACAAATTTAAACTGGATTAATATTGTTCCTACAAATGTTTATGGACCACATGACAACTTTCATTTGATTGATAGTCACATGATTCCTGGAATGATTCACAGAGCTTACTTAGCCAAAAAAAATAACGAAAAATTTGTTATTTGGGGTGATGGCACGCCATTGAGACAATTTATACATTCTGAAGATTTAGCTAAGAATATTTTATGGGCTTTGAACAATTGGAACTCTGATGTTCATTTCATGGCAATAAATGAAACAGAAGTTTCTGTGATGGAGATTGCAAAAATCATTACTGAAAAATTTGAACTTGGTGAGGACCAACTAGTTTTCGATACAGAGAAACCAAAAGGGCAATTCAGAAAACCAGCTAAATCAGACATACCATCAAACTTTGAATTCATCGACTTAAAAAAAGGGATTTTTGAAACAATCGATTGGTTTGTTGAAAATTATAGTAAAGCAAGAATATGAAAAAAATTAATTTAGTTGAAGACACTATTACCAGGGAAGACATCAGTTCGTTAATTAGTTGGTTATCTGATTACCCCCAACTTACCAAGGGACCAAAGACAATTGAATTCGAAAAAAATTGGTCTGAATGGTTAGGCTCTAAGTATGCGGTATTTGTTAATTCAGGTTCATCCGCCAATCTTTTAATGGTTTATGCCCTGAAATATTTGAATCTTTTGAAAAATAAAAAGGTATGTGTACCTTCATTATCTTGGGCGACAGATTTAGCACCAATATTACAATTCGACTTAGAGCCAATATTGGTAGATTGTAATTTAAACAATCTATCTGTTGATTTAAATCATTTGGAAAAAATCTTCAAAGAAGAAAGACCTTCAGCATTGATTTTAGTTTCTGTTTTGGGTCTTTCTCCAGAAATGGATAAAATTGTAAGTTTGTGCGAACAGTATGATGTAATTTTATTGGAGGACAACTGTGAATCACAGGGGACTGCATATAAAGGAAAAAAACTTGGTAACTTTGGTTTGATGTCTTCGTTTTCAACTTTTTTTGGTCACACGATGAGTACCATCGAGGGTGGTGTTATTACCACCAATGACGAGAAAATTTATAATACCTTACTTCAATTACGAAGCCATGGTTGGTCAAGGGATTTACCAGTGTCTGAACAAAAAAAATTGCAGGAAGAATGGAATTGTGATGACTTTGCAAATTTATACACTTTTTTTATTCCCGGATTCAATTTAAGAAGTACTGATTTACAAGCGCAAATTGGTATTAATCAGTTAGCGAAAATAGATGATATTATAGCAAAACGAAACAACAACTTCAAAATTTATCAAAAAAATCTAAATTCAGAAGTCTGGTTTCCAAAAGAAACTGAAAATTCATACACAGCAAATTTTGCAATACCAGTTTTAACTTCAACACCCGAATCTAAAAAAACGTTAATTGAAGAGCTTATTAACAATGGGATAGCATGTAGGCCGCTTATTTCTGGGTCCATGGGGACACAACCTTTTTATAAAAAGGTATATGGCGAATTAAAATTACCTAACAGCACTACTGTTGATAACTGTGGAATTTATGTTCCAAACCACCCAAATTTGCAAGAACAAGAAATAAACTTAATTTGTGATATCATCATCAAAAACAAATAAAGTGATAAGATTAGTAAAAACCATAAGGCAAGAGTGGGAATTAAGAGGTTATTATTCTTATTTGGGTGAGGCGGTTATTGAAATTATGTGGGCAAAACAAAAATTTCCTGGAGAGGAAATTAAAGTTTTTTTTGATTTGACAAATGTTCACCACTACAAACAAAATAATTTATTTGATGTTTGTTTCGAGCAAGACCATAATGATTACCGGGAAAACAAACATTTGTACTCTAATATAGAAAGTTTGAATTCTGAAATTATTTTAAATCACTACGAATTAACTTCTATACCACAAGATATTAGAGACCGGGCTGAAACTATAATTAAACAATATTTCCGTTTAAAACCCGAGTTCGAAAAAACTTTGAATGAAAGACTTAGTCTGCTTGATTTGAAAAATACAATATCTGTTCATAGAAGGGACACAGACATGAAAATAAGTCACCATATAACAGCACCATTGTTACAACAATTCTATAACATAATAGATGAAGATAATTACAGTAATATATTTGTCATGTCGGATAACAAAACAGACCTTGACTCATTCATAGAAAAGTATCCTACAAAAGTAATATCATTCGAAGAAAATACGACAAGCACCAATTCCGACTACCCATATTTTCTTTTGAGTGAAAAGAGTCCCGAGGAAATGCAAAAACACATAGAAAATTTAACAATTAATACATTTGTTCTAAGTAAGACAAAAAAATTAATTTGCACTAAATCGAACCTATCGACTTTTGCTATTCTAGCAAACCCTAAACTAAATTATGTTAAATTAAATTAAATGTACAACTCACAAATAGGACAAGACAAATTCATCGACGAGTTTTTTGAAAAAAAGGAAGGATTAACCTTTTTGGATATAGGGGCACATGATGGTGTGTCCATTTCCAACACATATTTTCTTGAAAAAGAACGTAACTGGAATGGTATATGTGTCGAAGCTCAACCTTTGGAATACCAAAAATTAAAGTCAAACAGAAATTGTATCTGCGTTAACGTTGCAGTATCAGACTATAATGGAGAAACAGACTTCATTTGTGTTGAAGGTTATGCTAATATGTTATCGGGAATATCTGATGATTATAATCCCTCGCACATGAATCGAATACAAAATGAAGTTAAAACTTATGGTGGTACAATTAACACTTTGAAAGTACCAGTCAGAACACTTCAAAGTATTCTTGACGAACATAATATTCAAAAAATTGATTTCTGCTCAATCGACACAGAAGGTTCGGAATTTAACATTATCAAATCTATCGATTTTGACAAAACAGAAATTAAAGTTTTTATCATTGAAAACAATTACCGAGAAAATAACATAGAAAAATACCTTGTAGAAAAGGGTTATTATCTTTATAAAAAAATTGAGTGGGATGATGTTTTTGTAAAAAAATAGTACAATAATATTAAATTATGAAAGAAAAAATTGCTCTTATAACAGGAATAAACGGACAGGATGGGTCTTACTTAGCTGAGTTTTTGTTAACTAAAAACTATCAAGTACACGGCACATTGAAAAGAAACTCAGTGAGTGAAAATCAAACTGCTAGGCTTGATGATATATTTCATAAAATTAGTCTACATTATGCTGATTTGACAGATTTATCCTCTCTCATCTCAATTATAAAAAAAATTCAACCTGATGAAATTTATAATTTAGCGGCTCAGTCTCACGTAAGAATTTCGTTCGACCAACCAATTTATACTGCTCAAGTGACAGGTCTTGGAACTCTTAATTTACTTGAGGCGGTGAGACTTATAAATCCAGAAATTAAAATATACCAAGCATCATCCTCTGAAATGTTTGGTAATTCAATTGATAGTGATGGCTTTCAAAGAGAAACAACACCAATGAACCCAGTATCACCCTATGGTTGTGCAAAAGTATTTTCTTACAACATTTGTAAAAATTACCGTAACTCTTACGGGATGTATATTTCAAACGGGATTCTGTTTAACCATGAATCTCCTCGTAGAGGGACAAACTTTGTTACCAACAAAGTAGTAAAAGAGGCTGTGAAAATTAAGTATGGTTTGTCTAACGAATTAAAGTTGGGAAATCTAGAAGCTACTCGAGATTGGGGGCACGCAAAAGACTACGTGGAGGCTATGTGGTTAATTTTACAACAAGAAAATCCCAACGACTTTGTCTGTTCAACAGGAATTTCTCATTCAGTGAGAGAACTTTGTGATTACACTTTTTCTAAGTTAGGTTTGAATTATCTTGATTGGGTTAAATTGGATGAAAAATTTTTAAGACCAGAAGAATTACATGATTTGAAGGGTGATTCATCAAAATTAAAACAAATTACCGGTTGGAAACCAAAATATTCTTTTGAAAGTATGATTGATGAAATGGTTGATTACTGGTTGGAATATTACAAGCAAACAAAGTGATAAAACACTATATTTCACACCGAGGTAATGTTGACGGGAGAATACCTAACTCAGAAAATTCTCCCGAATACATTTCTCTTGCTTTAAGCAAAGGGTTTGAAGTAGAAATTGATGTATGGTTCGTTGATGGTTCATTTTATTTGGGTCACGACGAACCATATTATTTTATCGAGGAATCATTCCTTGAAAATCCAAAACTTTGGTGTCATGCCAAAAACGAAGAAGCCTTCTTTGGAATGCTACAAAACCAAGAGATTCACTGCTTTTGGCATCAAGATGATGATTACACTCTGACTTCAAAAGGAATACCTTGGGTGTATCCAGGAAAAAAAGTTTTTGAGAATTCCATATGGGTTTTACCAGAAAAAACTAACTACAAATACATCAAACTGAATTGTCTTGGTATCTGCTCTGATAATATCTCGTTATACAAATGATAAAGCTTATTATTTTTGATTTGGATGGTGTATTAATCGAAGCAAAGCATCTACACTACGAAGCTTTGAACGACGCTTTAAATCTTCATGCTAAGCATTGTGTGATATCATGGAACGAGCATCTCTCTAAGTATGATGGGTTAAAAACAAAACAAAAACTCGACATGCTCACTAAGGAAAAAGGGTTGGATGCAAATCTCCATAATTTGGTCTGGGAGGAAAAACAAAGAATCACAAACGAGAAATTAAAAAACATTACCCCCAATTCAAACTTAATCCAACTTTTGAAGAGACTATCTGAAGATGGCTTCAAAATTGCTTGCTGCAGTAACTCAATACGTAAGACCGTATTAACGGTTTTATCCAAATTAGATATTATAGAATATTTTGACCAAATACTATCCAACGAAGATGTTAAAAACAGCAAGCCACATCCAGAGATTTATTGGAAAGTTATTTCTGAGATGGGTGTGATTGCTGATGAGACATTGATTGTGGAAGATTCACCATATGGACTCTTAGCAGCAGCTAGAACACACGCCCCAATCCTTAGAGTGAAATCACCACAAGAGGTTACTATTGCAAACATTTATTCTAAATTAAAACAATTAAATTCTAAGTTCAAAATGAAAAAGCCAAAGTGGAATGATGAAAAACTAAATGTCTTAATCCCAATGGCTGGGGCAGGCTCTAGATTTGAAAAAGCTGGTTACACATTTCCTAAACCTTTGATTGATGTAGAAGGTGACCCGATGATTAAAGTGGTTACAGAAAATCTCAATATCAAAGCAAACTACATCTACATCGTTCAAAAATCGCATAGGGAAAAATATAACTTGGACACTTTATTAAATTTAGTTTCCCCGAATTGTAAGATTGTTGAGGTCGATGGGTTAACAGAAGGAGCTGCTTGTACCACACTATTAGCTAAGGAGCTTATAGATAACGACAATCCACTTGTAATGGCAAACTCAGACCAATTTATTGAATGGGATTCGAACGAGTTTATGTACAAAATGTCAGAGACTAATTGTGACGGTGGAATCCTTACTTTTAAATCAACACACCCCAAATGGTCTTTTGCTAAAGTGAATGAAAATGGATTGGTCACCGAGGTTGCCGAAAAAAATCCTATTTCGGACATTGCAACAGTGGGGGTTTATTATTGGAAAAGAGGTTCAGATTATGTGAAATATGCTGAGCAAATGATTGAAAAAAATATAAGGGTAAACAACGAGTTTTATGTTTGCCCAGTGTTCAACGAAGCAATAGGTGATAATAAAGAAATACGAACTTTTGAAATCCAAAAGATGTGGGGCCTTGGTACTCCTGAGGATTTGACGAATTATTTAAGAAGATAAATGTTTTTTTTCTTCGAAAAACAACTATTTTGAAGAAAAACTCATATATGATATCAATTCCAGTAAGCGTTGGTGAACTTTTAGATAAGCTTTCAATTTTACACATAAAGAGACAAAAAATTTACGATTCAGCTAAACTAGAAAAAGTAAAACAAGAATACGAACTTTTACACAAAGCATCTGAAACATTTTTGGGTGACAAAGATTTCTTTAACTTATACGATGATTTAATTACCACTAATTCCAAATTGTGGGACGTAGAGGATAAAATCAGACTTTTAGAAAAAGAGCAAAATTTCAATCAAGAGTTTATTGATTTAGCCAGAGCCGTTTATTATACAAATGATGAACGTTTCGAAATAAAAAATAAAATAAATATTCTATCTAACTCAGAAATACAAGAACAAAAAAGTTACGAAGATTATAAAAACTAATATGAGAAAAAAACCATCTCCAACACCATCATACATGGTACAAGAAACCCCAAGAACTAAAAAGGAAATTATTCAGTCTATTCTGAAGAAAAAAACCAAAGAAAAGTTTTTGTCGGAGAGTCAAAGAGAGTATTACGATAAACTACATGAAGCACAAATTACAATTTGTTCAGGTCCTGCTGGAGTTGGCAAAAGTTATATTGCAATGAAAGCAGCAATTGATTTGCTAGTTGACCCTACCACTCCCTATGAAAAAATTATAATTGTTAGACCTGCGGTAGAGGCTGAAGAAAAACTTGGTTCACTCCCTGGAAATGTTGAAGAAAAATTAGACCCTTATATTTTCCCTATGTATTACCTCCTAAATAAAATTATTGGTAAAGACGCTAGAGAAAAATTGAAGGAAATGGAAGTGATAGAAGTTTTTGCCTTAGCTTACATGAGAGGAATGAACATTGACAATTCAATTTTGATTTTTGAAGAAGCTCAAAATTCAACACCTAATCAAATGAAACTTCTACTTACAAGAATTGGTTTTAATTCAAAGTTTTTTATCTCTGGAGATTTGGAACAAACTGACAGATACAAGGACAAGACACACTCTGGATTATACGATGCAATTAAAAGATTCAACAACGTAAAACAAATAATGTGTCATGAGTTCTCTCAAAAAGATGTTGTAAGAAATCCTCTAATTACTAAAATTTTGGAAAAATACGAAGAATGAGAATTGCGATTGAAATAAATGGTGTATTAAGAGACACCGTAAAAAAAATTGAGCAAGTGTACGAGAAGTTTTACATTGAAAACATTCTCAATGAAGAAAGAGATTTCGAATATGAAAAAATTTCGGAAATCACGTCACTGAAAATTCAAGACCATTTGAAGTTCAAAGATGATGATGAAGTTTATGATTTTTTGTACACTGAACATTGTATGGAAATCTTTGGTCATGCACCTTCTACAGAGTATAGCACTTTCAACGACTTACATGATTTTTATCTAGACCAGAGAGAAAAACATGATATTTTACTTATCTCAGATGAAATAGGGAAGTCCAAACCAGCAACACTTTTTTTCCTATCAAAGTTTGGTTGCCAAGTAGAAAAAATTGTTTTTTACAATCAAGTCACTTTAAATTCTGTATGGAATGAAATTGACCTTTTACTTACAGCAAACCCTGACTTATTATTGAATCATCCCCAGGGAAAAAAAGTTATCAAATATAATACAAACTATAATACAGATATTACCAACATACTTAGCATTAATACATTAAAAGACTTAAAAAACTTTATTGAAAATGATATCAATTTGGAATGAAAATTATTTTATTGACCTAGATAGAATCGAAGAATTCATCGATTTAACTAACGTCATTAACGAAGAAATTAGTGGGAGCACTAATGACCACAAAATTAATGTGGTAAAATACGAAATGGTAAAATTGATGCTGGATGTAATCATGAGTGAGCATTCGGAATCAGATGAAAAGTTGGGATTACAAAGGTCTGAACTTTCTATCCCATTTAGATTAGCCTTCAATTCCTTATTGAATAAAAAAATTATATCAAGTTACTAACATGGAACAAACACAAATTGAAAAGGTAAAACTTTCCATTCAAAACCTTAAAGACCGGAAGTCTAAGGTTTATTTTTTTGTGCACGACACAAAAGGAAATGCTAAAGCGTCAATCAAGTATATCTATGACTTGGCTCTAGCACTCAAAAATAAAGGTTTCAACGCAATCATTCTACACGAAAAACCAGATTACACTGGTGTAGCATCGTGGTTGGGTGATTCATACATGAACGAAATCCCACACCAAGCAATTGAGGGACAGAACCTGGAAATTGCACCAGAAGACTTTTTGGTGGTCCCAGAAATTTTTGGCTTCATGATGGAACAAGTTAAAAACTTGCCTTGCGGAAAAATTGTTTTGACCCAATCTTATGCATACATGCTTGAGACTCTTCAACCCGGTCAAACATGGAACCAGTTTGGATTCTTGAAAACAATCACAACTTCAGAAGTTCAGAAAAATCAAATCGCGAAGGTTATGCGTGGTCAAAGTTATGACATCCTAGAACCAGCAATATCAGAGGCTTTTGTAAAAAGAGAACTTCCACCACTTCCAATTATTGGTGTCCACACAAGAGAGCAGTCTGACACTATCAATTTAATTAAAACATTCTACCTAAGATTCCCACAATATCGCTGGTTTACATTTAGAGATTTGAGAGGCTTGTCTCAGGAAGAGTTTGCAAACGCAATTTCTGAATGTTTTGTTTCAGTATGGATGGATAGAGAAAGTGCGTATGGTACATTCCCCCTCGAATCAATGAAAGTGGGTGTCCCAGTAATTGGTCTCACACCAAACCTTGTCCCCGTGTGGATGAATGAAACAAATGGTATTTGGATTAAGGATGAACTTTTACTTCCAGACATTATTGCTGATTGGACGCAAAATTGGTTGGAGGATAACATTTCACCAGAAATCTATACAAGCATGGAAGAAACATTGAGTAAACTTCCAACTAAAGAAGACTTCGATAATAAAGCCGTTGAATTGTTCTCACAGTATCTTGATTTGAGAGCAGAAGCAATGGAAGAACAAATTTCAAAATTAGCTTAATCATTATGGAAAATATTTTAGACGTTACAATAATCCTCCCTATTAAATCTGCTGTTGCAAGAGATTTTGAAGATTATTTCGATAAAGCAGTTACTTCGGTAAAAAATCAGAAAGTTAAAGTTAAAGAACTTTTGATTGTAACCACTCCCGAAGAAAAACTAAATGCACACGTCGATTCTTATGACTTTGGCGATTTAAACCACCGAAAGATTGTTTTTGACAAAGACCCAAGTTTCTCAGCTCAAATCAATTTTGGTGTTGAAAATGCAACAACCAAGTGGGTTTCCTTCTTTGAGTTCGACGATGAGTATGCAAACATTTGGTTTGACAATGTACAGAAATACATGGAATATTATCCTATGGTTCAAGCGTTTCTTCCAGTTGTTGTTGACACAGATGAAAAAGGAGCTTTTGCTGGTTTCACAAATGAGGCTGTTTTTGCTGCAAACTTTGCTCAAGAAGTTGGATATCTGACAAATGATATTCTTCAGGATTATCAAAACTTCCAGACTTCAGGTATGGTTATTCGCAAAGATGTAATTGAGGATTTCGGAGGATTCAAAGCTTCAATCAAGCTAACATTTGTTTATGAATTTTTACTTCGTCTTACTTACAACTCAACATCAATTATGAGTATTCCAAGAATTGGATACAAGCATACGAACATGCGTGAAGGTTCTATCTTCTGGAACTACAAATTCGGAAATGACAAGATGGTTGATGATGAAGTTAAGTTTTGGGTACAAACAGCAAAAAAGGAATACTTCTTCAAAGAAGATAGAACCATAAAGTATCAATCACAAAATGATTAATGATAGAAACATTGACGGCAACTACCGAGGATGTTTCGTCGAAAAAACGAGGTCGTAAAGCTACAACCACTAATTATTTTGATGTACGTGAGGAGGATGCTGTAAAAGCATTCCTCCTTGCGGAAACATACGAGGAAAAAAACCAAATCTATAATGAGTTTCTAAGGGCTCCTTTGGATAAGATGATTTCATCAATTATCCGAAGGTATAAGCTCTATAGAAAGGATATGGATTTCAGGGAGATTCATGTGGATACACATTCTTTTTTGATGACTAAGGTTGACAAGTTCAAGCCCGCAAAAAACAAAAAAGCATATTCATACTTTGGGACCATCTGTAAAAACTACTTGATGGGTCAAATCATCAAGGACCAGAAAGATATGAATCGGAAAGTTTCATATGAAGACATTTCTTTGTCTTTAGAACAACGTCCGGATATGATTTACACACTCGACAACGACACCATAGAAATGGAGGTTGTAATTCAAAAATATTTGCAAGAATTAAAAGATTTTGTAAATACGGAGTCTCTATCTGAAAACGAAACAAAATTAGGTTATGCACTTGTAGATTTGTTTGAAAACTATGAAACAATCTTCAGTGGTGCAGACAACAACAAATTCAATAAAAATATCATCCTATTATCTCTTAGAGAAATGACAAATCTTTCAACCAAAGAAATTAGGAATTCTATGAAAAAGTTTAAGAAGTTATATTCCATTGTTCAAATGCGAATGAAATATTAACTTTTTTTGAATTTTAATGATATTGTAAATATAGGTATTTATTAATATGCCACGTCCACAAAAAAAAGAAATCAATTTCAGTAAAGAATCAATTTTATCATTGATGCAGGAAATCTATAATGAACTTGTAGAACAAAGGAATACTGCTCTGAGAATTCAGAACAAAATGATATCAATGATGAAAGAAGCTGATGATATGAAAGACATCGGTCCTGTACTTGAAAAGCAACAAAAAATCATCAATGATTGTGTTGAAAAAAAATTAAGTCTGTCACGACTTCAAAGTTCAATCTGGGAAAAAACATCTAGTACTCAAGAAAACTTTACGTTGTCTGATATGGATGAGGACTTAATGGAAAAACTATTTGAAAAAGATTCTGAAGTTGAGGACAATTCTAAGTATAGAATGTAACTCCCATGCCAATATTCAGTAACCAATCATTAGACATCGGTGGAGGATACGAAGCAATTTCCAACAGGATTGCTGCGCTGCAGGCATACAATGAATCAAGACAACTGACCCAAGACAGCGATAAAAAAAGGGGTGACAGTCTCGCGCAATCTCTGCAGGCTTTGGCTGGTCAAAAATCTTCAGTTGAAGCAAATCAAAGTAGAGACAAACGAAATCAACCTACCAGTTTTGACAAACTTGTTGGTCTTATCAATCAAACAAATTTAGGTACAGGTTACACTAACACAAACCAATTGATTAGAAAAAATCTCTTGGAGCTTGTGTTTAAAATGAAAGGTGAAATTAGCAAAATAATCCAAGAAGAAATGTTTCGCACGTTAAATTGTGCTCAAGAACAAACTTACAAAGGATATTCAACAACACAAATTCAAAACATACAATCATTATCGTTACTACCCCAACAGGAAGGAATATATGTCAGAGTTGAAAACGTTGATTTCAACAAATCACTAAAAATAAATCCTCAAACAAGGATTGGTAAATTATACTACGAAACCACTGGCATCACGAGTTTAGCTCAATACAAAAACTATGCGGGAGGGGAAGCGTTTCCAATGAACTTTGAATTAAATCAAAGACTTCAAAATCAAGGGGACACATTCAAAGATGAGTATTCAACTTATTATAATGGAAGAAGTCGGCAAAGGATTTTTGATATAGAATATACGACAGTAAATGGTCTGCAGGAAACTGGTGATTTTTTTAGAGTTTTTCTTCTTGATAGAGATGGTTCTCCCGTAACTAGCAATCCTGCACAAGCAACCTTGCAGTTTTCTGCTAACACGATAGTCACAGCAATAGGGGATTACATACAATCAATTGATTTGTTTAGTGCAAAAACCTTCCTAGCTTCTTTACTTAATATAACAACTGGTTTATTAGCTAGTGGGTTATCAATTCAACAAATTGAAAGTCAGAACAAGTTTGTTACGATTTTATATCGTATTATGGGAATTTGCGAGCCAGGTTCATCCGAAATAGATGTATCTGGTGTGGCAAAGGTTTCAGAGTTGGATAATTTAGATGACGAATTTTTCACATTCACTGAAACTGAGTTGAATGATATCAATCAGGCCTCAAATAACCAAAAAAGGGGTGTGGTTCAATATGTTGATTGTGATAATGTCGAGTTACCTGTTAATAATGACATTCTATTACAACAACTTGATGCCTTATCAAACACAATCGATTCACTGCCAATAGAAGACCAAGTAGCTGAAATAGAAAGAGTTTTGGACAATATACCCCAAACTTGGTCACAGGAAGGCTTTGGAGGTATTAATTTTGATTGGGAAAATCCTTTCAACCAAGATTTGATAAAAAAAATTCCAGCAGCACTTTTCAGTTCATTATTCACCCCAAAAACTTTGTTACCAATGTTTGTTTTCGTCGAATATCAAAGAGAACAAATTCTAGGTTTTGCCAATAGTTTAATTGTTTCTGGTAACTCAATAATTTCTTCAGCAAATACCCTAATCAACTCAGCCAATACGATAAACGCTTTAGCAAGTACATTAGTAAATGATGGTGTAGACTTCGCAAAAAAGTTTAGAAAGTTTGTTACACGAGTGATTGGTAGAATTATGAATAGATTTCTGGAGCTATTGTTCAACATGCTCAAAAAAAATCTATTGAGATTACTTCGGGAAATTTTAAGGGATATTGCCAGAACTAGTAAAAGTGCTAAGTTAAAAGCTATCAATGCTATTCTCAATTATGCCGAGCCCCTTGTTCAAGGGTTTCTCAATTACCGAGAATGCAAAAGCTTAATCAAACAGATTCAAAGAATTCTGGAATTAATCAGAGGTGAACCAAGAACCCCCCCTTCACCATTGCCAAACGCATTACTTGTATTATCAGAATTTTTACCTGGAATGAGCCCAGAGAGAGGCGTGCTTAATACTATTGAGTATATGCAAGCATATGGACTAAAAACCGGTACTTTACCAGATGGTAGCCCAAACAGAATGGTTGCGTTCACCACTGCTCTGCAAAAAGGTGGATATGATGAATTCATTCAAAATGGTAAAGTAGAAGGAACCGTATTTGTTCCACCACTAACAGGGGGGGTATTAAAAGTATTTGCAAAAGGAAAGTAATATGACACAGGAAGAGTTCAAAGTGTTTATGGAAGTTGCCAAGGATGCTAAAAACGTCCCAAACCAGCGATTGGAACAAGTTATGGACCAACTCGCCACAGAGTTTGAAACAACTAAACAAAACATTCTAGGTTTGAGTGTTTATCTGGATAAAGTAGAAGAATTATACAATTCAATCTTGAAAGAATATCAGAATAGAAATGGAAGGTAGAATTTGGTTTTATGGTGTGGTAATCGACAACCAGGACCCCCTTAACTTAGGTAGGGTTAGAGTTCAAGTGCTCACCGATGACGTAGCCGCAATCAAAAAGAGTTACGATGGATTCGGACCAAAAAACTATTGGACTGAAAAAGACCCTTTCGTTTTTAATTCACTACTTCCTCTTTATGTGTGGTCTGTACCTAAAGTAGATGAGTTAGTTCAGGTTTATTACCACGAACCAAACACGACCCAGTTTCTTAACCAATACTATATTCAAGGACCTTTCAATAGAATTCAAAATATAGTTCAGGAAAACTACAACGAGTCTCAAAAGTTCACTGACATTTCTGGCGTTCAAATTATCGGAGCGCAAAATTTAAGAAACCCCGATGGGACATACAAAAACCCAGACCCTGATGGTGTGTTTCCCGACCCTGGTGACGTTGCTCTTATGGGTAGAGGAAGCACTGATATTGTTTTAAAGGAAGACACAACTTTAATACGTGCCGGAAAATATAATGGGGAACTTATTTCAAATCGTGACCCGATTGGAAACAAGAACCGTGCTTTCATTCAGCTTAGCAAGTTCCAAAACAAAACTACTATTGGTAGCCAAGTAAAACAAGCCGATATAAAAGTCCAGAATCTGCAGGTCAACTATCTGGTAGAATATGAAATTACTAACCCAGAAAATACTTTCAACTTATTTAATGGAAGTGTCAGGTTGTATAAGTTATTACCTAACGCAGTTACAACCTCTGAAAATCTCAAGGTAGACTCCAACATTGAACAATACAAATTTATTCGTGCTTCACAGAGTTTTTCGTTGCTAAGCTTGCCTGATGCAATTACTTATATCAACAATTTCATCCAAGCTTGTAATTCAGAACTAAAGACTAAAACAGGGACTGTGCTATTTAGTGTACTAGATGAAAGATATCCTATCTTTTTTAGACCAACAAATAATTCATATCAGTTAATGCAGACAACACCTGTTAATCAGGTGCGTCAAACCCTTACTACGGTTTTCACCAAAGTTAAACTTAACCCCAATGATAAAATTGGGGGTTATGGGTTGATTTACCAGAAAGACAGAGTTGGTGACCCTGTTAAAATAACACCAAAGAGTTTCAGGAAAATTGAAACAAATGCTTTACCTGAAACTTACGGTGCATTAGGAGCACAACATGTTTACCTATTGTCTCAGCTTTCCCAAATACCTGGAAAAAACAAAATCAACTTCAACAACACTTTGTATGGTATTGACGAGCAAACATTTGCTCTTCAAATTCAACCAAACACCTCAAGTGCTGTTAGGGGTGAAGAACTTTTGGAGCTCTTGAATGTAATAGTAAGATTCCTTGTTTCTCACACCCATGGGTTCCCAGGTGAAGCCCCCATTCCAGTAACGGAAGATGGTTCTAGCGTGGATAATCTTATCCAGCAGTTAAATGAAGCTTATACTAAAGTCCTTAATCAATATATTCGTTTGAATTGATATTTATTAAGAAAAAGTATAATGTCAATTTACAGGTCGTATTTTAGTAGAAACAATACTCTTCTTTCAAACCTATACACAAACACTGCCAGAAACCCAGTGGTTGAGCTTAACTTTGGTAGCTCTGACCTTGTGGTTCCAAACTTCGGTTTTACCCGTTTCATTTTTGATTTGGACTTAGATGGTCTAAGACAAATGATGATGGAAAAATACATCTCAACTGGATGTACAACAGCCATTACTCATACCCTTATGATGACCAACACATCATCATTCAGTGACGACCTTATCAACACCAACATGAGCAATGGAAGAAAAAGAGCAACGTCTTTTGACCTTATTCTTTTTAGAATACCGAAATACTCTGGAACAACTGGTGTTCCACAAACATGGGATGAAGGTGTTGGATATGACTATAATGACTTTGGAACAACCCAAAATGGTATATCAGGGTCTCAAACAGCCATAGAGCAATACAACAACAAAAGCTTCTCTCTACGCCCTTCAAACTGGTTTCAAACAACAACAGTTGCCAATTGGTCTCAACCTGGCATATACGACAACAGAAATAGCTTAACTGGGCTTACAGGGCTTAACTACTCTTCAATAACAATTGTAGATGAGCAACACTTCGAATTAGGAAACGAAGATATCCAGTTCGACATGACTGCTGAAATAAATGGAATACTCGACGGTTCTATAACAGGTGTTACAGGTTGGGGTATCGCCTACAAACCAGACATTGAAAATATAACTGGTCTTACAGAATCTTATTCCGTGGGTTTCTTTGGAAAATACACTCAAACATTTTACCAACCATATCTTTTAACTGATTACAACGACCTTATCCAAGACGATAGAAATCTCTTCCTTAAAAATCAAACTAACAAACTTTATCTCTACGTTTACCAAAACGGAGATTTTGTAAACCTTGATAATCTTCCAGGAGTAAACATCGAAGACCAAAATGGTGACGTTGTTACCGGAGGGTCAGGACTTACAACATGCCAAGTTACAAGGGGGGTATATGAAGTAACAGTTCCAAACATATTTGTTAATCAACCAGTACCTTGCCTGTTCTATGACGTATGGACTGGACTCACAATCAATGGTCAGTCTTTACCAAATGTAACAAACCAGTTTGTTATACAAAATTATTCTGCCGGAATCCAAATCGGGAGTCTTTCTAAAGAACCTAGTAAGTATGGCTTTAGCTTCTACGGCATTCTCCAAAACGAAAAAATCCTTAATACGGAAGTTCGTAAAGTGGGGGTTGTGGTTAAAAAGGAATGGACATCACAACATCTTCTTGAAAATATTGATGTATACTACCGTGTTTATGTAACGGAGGGGACAACCGAAGTACAAGTTCAAGATTGGACTGCGGTGAACCGAACACCAAATGAATACTATTTCATGTTTGACATGAGAGACAAAATTCCTAATGAGTATTATGTAGACATCAAGGTGAACACAAGCGGTGAGAAAGATATTTATAAGGATACATTAAGATTCCAAATCGTTAACAAAAAATGAAAAAAGTAATTAAACTATCAGAATCAGACTTAAAAAATCTTGTTTTAAGAGCTTTAAAAGAAGCTGAACATGAACATAATCGTTACATGTTTTTCAGCAACTTAGAACAAATGAAAAGACAAGCTGAAAGACTTTTGGAGTTGGACCACGATAAAATTCATGCGATTTTGGAAAATGGCCACGATTGGGCTGACGACCACATCACAGTAGCTAAAGAAAACCTTGACCAAGTATTTGATTTCATGATGAATGAAATTGAAGGTAATGGAGAGGAGTTAATGATTGCTATGGATATGGACATTACAGAAGCAAAGAAAAAAAATAGAAAAAAAACTGGTACTCCGTTATGTGCTAGAGGTAAGGCGGCGGCTAAGGCTAAATATGATGTATACCCTTCAGCATACGCTAACGGATACGCAGTACAAGTGTGCCAGGGTGAACAACCTGGCCTCGACGGAAAAAAAAGATGTTCGGGAGCATATTGTTAATTTGAAAAATTTGTTTTACCTTTGTCATCAAAGATTAAGGTAATGAAAAATCTAGAACACTCTTTTCGTCGGTTTATCCAAAAACAGACATTACAACTTTTTCGGTATTTAAGCACCGAACAAGAAAAATCCGTTTATGAACGTGATTGCATAGCAGTATGTAAGAAGTTCATTAATCAACCGGATTCGGTTATGCTACTAACACCAATTAGTGGCAAACGTTACATTAGAAGTGAAAAAAACGCAATTTTTATCATTCTAGATTCCCACCGAGTAAAAATAATCAATCATGTATATGCCTACGATGTGCACATGAATGATAAATCTTGGAATCAAATTATTTCATTGTTTGATAATGAGGTTGAAAAACGTCGGGAAGTTTTTGAGCAACAAATCACAGCAAACATTAAGTCGTCTCTACAAAAAATCATAACAGACAAAAAATGAAACACCCCTTTTTTACATTGTATTATACCGGTATTGGTATCATTATAAGTGCTGGCCTAATTTTGAGTTTGCTAGTACTCAATATCTCTAACATTACCCAAGCTTTTTCAGGGGATAAACCATCTCCAAAACCATACTCTGGAAGCACGGACGTTGAAGTTTTACGAAACCTACCCGTAGAAAAACAAACTGAAGTTGTGATTAGAAAACCAAAACAGCAAACACAAGAAGTTCAAACTAAAAATTCAACACAGACGGCTCCAGTTTCTAACATTCAAACGACACCATCAAACGACACTGTCAATAAAAATAAAACCGAAGAACCTAAAGATTCTTTGTAATAGATTCTCTCAAGATTTTAGTGATAAGGGTTTTCAAACCCTCATTTTTCTTTTTGGGTTTATAGGAAACCATGGTAGGTTTGTTTCCCTTTCCTACCTTGGGATTCTTTTTTTCTTCCCTTCTTTTCTGCGCACAAGCTGATTTTTTTTCAGCGTCAGTCATTTTTGCAGCAACTCCAGCAGCTCTACACTTTGGATATGCTTTCGACTCTCCTTCTTCACGTCCACAAGGTGGATGACCACCACCTTCTTTTTTCCTGCATATGTTAACCCAGGGACCTTTAGGTTGTTTACTACCCTTAGGTTTTTTCTTTGTTCCAAACCAAACAGCTAAATCTTCTTTAAGAACATCCTGACCTTTGAAAATGTCTTTTCTTATTTTTTTCACTTTATTCATATTTGATTTAGTTTTTTTTTCGTCCTTACTTATTTCCTTTTTAGATTTTTCAAGTTTGCCATCGAAAGAATCAAACGAAGTGTCGTTACTCAGGTATTTTGATAATTTTATGATGAAAGGTTGTAATTGAGCATCAGTCCAAGTCTGTGGTGTGATATTTAGTTTTCCCTTATATGGACCACTACTAATCGCAGATGTACTCTCGTTGATTTTCCTTTTCATAATATTATATTTCAATAAATATCACATTTTGTATGCAAGAGTTTTCCATTTTTCAGTTATTTGATAGAATAAACATTCAGTCCTCAGAAGACTTCGATGCGTTGATAAATGAGTTGAATCAAGACCAAGCAAGTTTTGTTATCCAAATTGCTCTAGAAAAAGCCTACAATTCTGGAATTTTTAGTTTGAGTGAAGCTGAAATTTTGTCAAAATCACTACGTATTAAAAATAATATTCCAAAATCCAATTCTAATAATGAATCTGAATGAAATAAGTAAAAGAATTGTAGAAGGTGAGCATTTCCTAACTGAAGCAGTTAGAAAAGGACATAAATCTTATTATGGTGATGAATATGAACACATTAGAACTGAAGTTGGGGTTTTGAGATGTTTGTATTTCGGAAATGATTCCAAGTTTTGCAATCCAAGGTATAGAAAATAAAAAAGGGGGCGTAAGCCCCCTTCCTTTTTGTAGTTTGAGATATTATCTCAATTCTCTCAAGTCGAATGTTCTAACACCATCAACTGTGATACGACCGTAGAAACGGTTGTTTACAACCTTCTTAGCGTATCTAGTCATGATACCCTTGATAGGTGTAAAGTTGAATGGGTTGTACATTGTTGGAGTAAGTTGCAACGGTACGTATGGAGCGTAGATGTAACCAGTGTCAAGCAACGATGTACCTTTGTGTCCCAACAATACTTGGTTTGCAGGGAAGTAAGGGTCACGGTAAACTTGGTATCTACCTGCCAAAGTTCCTACTCTTTCAATACCCATGTTGTATTGGTCTTGCTCAGGAGCTGCGTTCGATACGTGGAAGTACTCCAAGTCGTCAAAGATAGCAGATACCTCAGAAGATACAACAATCCAGTTTGCTCCACCTCTCAAAGTTGATTTGTGGATTTGAGCTGAGATTTGGTTGATTGCAGTGATAAGAGTTTGGTTCCAGTCCTTCTGAGTGTAAGGAGTTGTACCAGCAGAGAATCTCTTCCATCCGTTGTAGTCCCAACGAAGGTTCCATGCAGCTGCTTTTCTCAAGTCTCTCAAGATTTCGCGGTCAATTTCAGCAGCCACTTGCTCAGACAACAAAGCTGTCAATTCAGCCTCAGCGTCAATGTTGTGGAATGCTGCAACGTCCTGCGCCATTTCTGGAGACCATTGAGCTCTAAGTTTTCTTTCAGTAACCGAAACAGTCACAGACTGAAGGTCGAAAGAAACTTCACCAATTTTATCTTCGAATTCAAGATTCTTGTAGATTCTGTAAGTTGCAGTGAACGCCTGACTGTTAGCAGTTGTAGATGCGAAAGTTGAACCAGTGTAACCGTCAAGTGAAGAGTCTCCACAAGAGATACATACAGGAACTTGCAAATCAACCTCAAGGTAAATTTTACCTTCAGCGTCACATACGTTGTAGTAAGTACCACCATCAGTCAAGCTGTTAGGGAATACCAACGTAGTGTCTTGACCGTATTCAACGATACCCTTACCGTATCTCTGAGTAACAACTCTGAACAAGTAGTTGTTGCCAGTGTTTCCAGAAGTGTAAGCGTTACCAGCAGCACCACGGATTTGTAGGTCAGACAAGAATTCTTCTGTATCCATTGGTTGACCGTTTGGTCCGATAAGTTGTCCAGCACCAGCAGATGCAAAACCAGACATCATGATAAGAACCTTTCTGTAGTTGTCCTCACCATAAGCTGAAACAACCAATTGGTCACCTAACCATGCAACAGTTCTTGTTCCAGCAGTGATAGCTGAGAAAGAACCTTTAGAATAGTCGTAAAGACCTGGAGGGTCCAAAGCTGGTTCGTTACCTTCGTAGAATCTATCGTAAAGGTCTTTAGTGTTGTTGTAGTCGTAACCACTGTTAGGAGTTTGACCTTCAGCTGCATTTGGTGCTCCGTAAGGTGCCCAGTGCTCATTGTCGTTAGCTCCAGTGTAAGACTGAATGTTTGGTACAAAGTAGAACAACTTACCGATAGGAAGGTTCATAGCTTGTACAGAAACGATGTCGTTAGCCAAAAGCTTAGAGAAAACTCTTCTTACGATTGGGAATACAACAGTTTCGAATGAACCGGTATCTGCAGTTGAAGCTGCTTCGTTAATCAAATAAGACGCTTGGTTTTCATACAACTGCGCGATATTCTCTTTAAGGTGACCGTTAAGTCCATCAAGGAAACCTAACTTGTCCCATTTGTTGATTGTATCTTCTTTGATAACTTTAAGGTGCTTAAGACCGATGTTACCAACAAGACCACTTTCTAATAATGCTCCCATTTTTTTTTTGTTTTTAGGATTTTTATTTATTTTTTTACATTTTAGACATTAAGTCCTTAATTCTTAAGAATTGAGGATTCTCATATGTCTTAGACTCGATAAGAGTTGTAGCTGAACCTGAAGTTTTGGTCGTGTTCAACTGTCTTTCAACATTTTCTGAAATGTTTTTAGTTTCAGTATGTGAAAGTTCATCCTTAACGGTCTTGTAGAGTTGCTTTGATTCTTTCAATGATTCAACAGAATCAAATCTTCTCAAGATGTTAATTTTTTCTTTTTTGGTAGTGGAGTGTTCTGTGAACAATCTCGTTGCATAAGCTAGATTCGAATTGAATACAGCAACCTCATTGAGTTTCTCTCTAAAAACGTTCAACGCTTTTCTGTACTCTTCATTCTTTTCTCTGAGCATCTTCAACTCAGCGTCAATAGATTCTACTTTAACGCCATTATCACCATAAACATAATTTCTGTTGTTTGTGATACCTTTTCTTAATCCTCTACCTTCTTTAGACCCCATTCCGTAAGTTCTAGCAGCTTCTTTTGCTTCCTCTTTGGTTTCATAGTCTTTTTTACCAGGATGTGTTTTTGATTTGTCACCTTTGTTACCACCAATTTTACCTTCGTAATCTTTGAAGTGACCATCTTTACCTTCACCAGCTTTCTTTTCCACACCATCTACTTTCTTACGTCTGTATTCGTGCTTCTTAGAATCTTCTTCCATTTCACCTTCTTTGAACTCAAATTTTGCTTTACCAGTACCCATAGCTTTAGGGCCAGCCTTTTTATGGTCGTCAAATCCTTTTTTAGGTAAAGTACTATCGTACTTGAATTTAGGACTACCCATTCCAACGCCTTTTGGTTTTACAGTCATTTTAGCTTCGGTAAGGTCGTAATCTTCTGAAGTCATTTCTTCTTCCATCATGTCCGAATCTTCTTCGTCCATCATTTCGTCCATTTCTTCTTCCATTTCTTCCTCATCCATTTCTATTTCATACATGATTTCATCATCCTCTGAATCTTTCTTTGAAGAATAAAGAGCTTCAATCACAGCATCTAAATCAGCATCTTCTTGCATCTCTAGTTCTGAGAAATCCATCTCATCTTCCATCATGTCTTCACCTTCCATCATGTCTTCCTCTTCGTCCATCATTTCTTCAAGCTCTTCTTCCATTTCTGATTCTTCTAGCTTAACGATGTATTCAGCATCTTCACTTTCGTCGGTTAAATGAATTTCGTCACCATCTTTTACAACAACGATTCCATCTTCTGGACCCATTGCTTTGAAAGCTTTAATAACTTCTTCATCTGACATGTCGGTCATGTCGATAGTTTCTTCCGAATCCTCGAAATCCATATCTTCCATTCCCATATCTAATTCTTCAGAGTCTTCCATGTCTTCAGCTTCGTCGCCCATGTCAACCATGTCCAACTCTGCATCCAACTCAATCTCATCATCTTCTTGTTCAGAAAGAGATTCCTTTACTAACTGACTGATTTCTTCCTTCATAGTAGAAGCAAGTATTCCTTTTGCGTTTTCGGCAATTACCTCTTCAACGTTTTTCATTTGAATGAGTGCCTCTTCAACTAAATTTTTAGTTTCTTGCATGTAAATTGTTTTCATAATAAATAGTTATCAAAATAAAAAAATCCGTTTATACCCTCCCTCTAAGAGAAAAAAGGTACAAACGGATAAAAAAAGGTGGGAGAACCCACCTTTTAGCTATTACTCGATTACTTCATCGATTTTACTTTCTACTACTGAGACGATTCGCCAGTCGTGTTGAAAGCCGGTATACCTTTTAGTAACCTTAGCTTCTACATCAGTGACAGAGAACCCGTTTACGAGTTTTTCCTCTCTGATTTTTTTTACACGACCAGAGTTTTCATCTGGCAAGTCATAAACGATTTTAGCAACGAAGAATTTTTCATCCATAATAAATAAAGTTATAATTAACGATTTAAATAATCGGTTAATTTTTTCATTAAATCAACTGACTTACCCATTCCTGAGTCAGAAATTTTCTGTTTTTTTTCTTCGTCGAGGTTTTCTTCATACATACTGCGCTCTTCAGGGCTTCCAAAAAGGTATGCCCCTGGGGTTGATGGTGAAGAAACAAGGTCAAAACAAATCAATTCAAAGTCATCTTGAACTTCGTTTTGTTCACCAACTTTCTTTAAGGAACCAACTCCACGAGAAGAAACACCCATAGTAACACCTTGTCTCATAAGGTTAGCTGCAATGTCTCCTTTTGTTGAAACGATTCCACTCTCATGAAATCCTGGAGAGGTCAATAATTTCAATTTACCCATTAGAATGTTACCATCCCACCAGATATCGGTAATGATGTGAGAAACTCTATCAAGGTCAATTAAAGAAGATTCTGGGTGATTTAACTCAGAGGTAGACAATCCTTTCTTGATTGCGGTTTTGTATCTGTCAGCTTCACGCTTTAAGATTCTCTCTGGGTAAACTCTTCCGTTACGGTTTGGAACACCATACTTCTGTAATACCGCATAGAATTCAAAAGGGTTTCTGTAATCTATTTCTTTACGCTCCTCTAAGATGGCTTCATTTAAACGGTCTTTAGGAGAAACATATCCAGCATCCATTTCAATCAAGATGCCTTTTCCACTGTCTCTGGGACCTAATATAGGTAAATCTTTCATTATATCTTTTTAAAGATAAATATAATGTTAGTTGATAGTTTTTATTTTCAACTTTTCTTTGCTTGAACTAAAAGTGAAATAATCGTTTTTTATTATGCAATCCCGGTAAATTTCTTTGATGATTTTTTTAATAGATTCTTTGAGCAACGAACCTTTGAAATCTAGTTCTTGTTTTGTGTAGAGATTGATTTCAAGATTCATAAAAGACTTTTTGTTGAGTTGTATACCACTTGTTCTCAAATCCAAGTCAACAATAAATTTCTCCGAAAAGTAATCTGTGTTGATACTCTCGTATACCGAGTGTTTAATTTTTCTTGATAAATTACCAACAACTCTTTCCCAGTTTTCTGCTTCCTGAACGGGACATACCCAAGTTTGAAGGTTTATGTATAAAGATTTAAGGTTTTTTGAATCGACAGTTCCGTAGGATGTTTTTAATGATTCATATTGGTTTAACTTAACCGTCTTACCTTTTTTCATTAATATATGTGTTGAATAACGTTTATTTTTATGAAAAAATAATAAACTTTTCAACAATTCCAAATATTTCTATAATATGCTGATTGTTCAAGTAAACCAAAATATCGAAAAGGCTTTGAAGGTCTTAAAGTCTAAGGTTATCAAAACAAGACAAAACCAAAAATTGAACTCAAAGAAAGAGTTTCTAAAAAAATCAGTTCAGAAAAGAAATACTAAAATTAAAGCGAAATACGTTCAAACTCTCAAGAATCAAGAACAATAGATTCTTCTAATCTCTTAAGTCTAACATAGTTGATTTGGTCGTATTTTTCAGCTTCAATTTTTGAAATTGTTTCACTGATTTTTGACTTCAATTCAACATCACTTTCTTTGTTAGACAACACCTTGAGTTTGTTGACGGCCGATTCTTTCAAATCTCCGAACTCATTTTCTAAATCTGAATTGCTTTTTGCTAGGATATGGAAAATTTCTTTTCTAGAACTTTCATCCAAGTTTTCGACGTATTTTGAAATCGTTTGATTTGCAATTGTAACCATTGATTTCAAAGGAATTTTCACGCTCTCGTTAGTTTGACCTTTGCTTTCCATCAATTTAGAAATGATGTTCTTTTTAGAATTTAAACGCTCCTTGATATCTACTTTGTTAAAATAAACAACGTTATCAATGTCTTCATAGATGTTTGAAGACTTCTCACCATTTTTAGGTAAAGTTGTTTTTTCTAAGAGATGTCTTACAACATTAACGGCTTCTTCAAGAAATTCTTTTGCTTCAGTTTCAGTCAAGTTTTGAGGACTTGAAAGGTCATCATAAATTGAATAAATCTTTGAGAAAGATTTATTTGTTAAAATATTATGCTTGAACTCTTTGAGAGTTTTCTTAAACGTAGATGTATCTTTGTAAGATTCTACTAGGTTTTTTTCGATGATGGATTTAATTTGTCCGAAAGTCATGAGGTCGTTATTATTCACTAATAAATATTATGAATTTAACAACTTGTCTAACTCCTCTTCGATTTTACCTAAACTTTGTTGAGCGATGCCTAGATTAAGGTAATGGCTACCATACAAATCAGTCTCGATTAACAAATTCATATCTTTGTCAGATACTGATTCTGGTGTAACTTCACCCTCTGCTGGGGCTGGTGCTTCTGGCGCGCCACCAGGTGCTTCACCACCTAATTCTCCACCCAATTCAGCTCCCAAATCTGGAATACTACCTCCACCACCAAACGATGCCGCAGCTGGCTCACTTACTTCTCCTGGAGGTGCTTGTGGAGCACCCTCACCTGGTTTGTTACCATATAGAGTATCAAGTTGGTCAAAAATTCCTGTCTTAGAAATAACTGTCGGTGTATTCTTAAGTTCTTCACCAATAGCTCTTTCCATTCTTTGTTGTAACAAGTCAGTTCTAATTTCATCATCCGACCAGTTGAAGATATGTTTTTTAGCCCAAGTAGAAGAAGTTGGTTGAATACCATTTCCTGGGTCAGAAACCAAGTCACGGTACAACAATACTTTTTCTTTCCAAATATCTACCTTAAGCAAGTCAGCTTGAGTCGATGGGTTTGTAAGACCTAAAGTAAAGTTTGAAATCTCTTCTTCGAAACCTAACAAGAACAAATGCACAATAGCAATTTTGTTGAGCTCTTGTATCATCGATTTTTGAATTCTGTTGATAGTTCGAGCAAAACGAATATCTTGCAACGCCAAGTTTTTACCGTCCCCAGTTACTTCTTCAAAACCTAAAAATGCTTTAGGAATTCTAAGTGCTGTAACAAGTTTTTTCTGAATATATTCAATATCGGCAATCTCACTCAAATTTTGAGCACCTGGTAAAGTGTCGATTGGACTAGGTTGTGCTGGGTCACGCACAGGAATGAAATAATCCTGGTCAACAGCCATTTGGTTGAAACGCATATCAACATTACCTGTCTTAGAATCGACAATCTGTTCTCTTTTAAATTTGTTAGCAACACGTTGTACGTATGCTTCAACATCATCATCGTTCATGTTTCCAACATAAACTTTGAATATTCTTCTTTCTGGTGCTCTCGATGTACGGTAAATCAACATTGCGTCCTCAGAGAGTAAAAGTTGTTTCCAAATACGACGAGATTTCTCTAACATTGAAGTTCCATATGGGAGTTTTCTGTCATCACCTAACAATCTAAAGTGAGCAATTTCCCATGGTTGGAATTCCATGTTTTGAGTTTTCCATGTAAATCTTAAACCTTTATCATCCGGATTTTGAGGAACACCAACAGAAGCATTTCTTGTTGCTAATCCTTGCTCAAATCTTTCGATTTCTATATTTGGCAATTGCTGACAACCAATAACACCCTTTTCTGGGTCAAGTCTCATGTAGACAAAGTTGTCACCATATTTACAGGTGTTTCTAGTCCACATAGGAAGGTTAGTATTGATGTCCAATGTGTTGTTGAACAAATCAACCAATACCGATTTTATTCTTTTTGACTCCGAATAAACTTGAAGAATGATACCATCTTCATTTGGTGTGGTTGACTCCTCGGCATAAATGTCCAAAGCAGCAGAAATCTCTGGAGTGTATTCCATAGATTCGTAATCATAATATGAAGCCAATCGGTTTGGTTCATAGTAGATAGCTTGAGTGTAAAGGTTATTTTCAACCTTTGCAAACTGATTAGCTAAATAGAAAGATTGTTTAGCTTGAAGCTTTTCTCTTTCATATTCTGCTTTATCTGTAGTTCTGAGAAGTTCTTTCTTATCTAATTTGTAGACAGGAAAATCCTGGTTCATTAAAGCATCAGGCCCTAAAGCTCTTGATAATCTTTGCCAAACCGTAAGATTTCTATTTTCCATTGTTCTAAACTTAAACTATGTGAGTTTAATATAAATAGTTTTACCTACCAAATAACCAACCATACTTCTCATAATCCGCTCTAGATGATGAGTAATTGTTATTCTTTGGCATTCCAGGTTGAGAAAATTGAGGTAAAGAAGGGTTAAAGTATTCTGATTTATCTTTATTTTCAGTAACTACCGTACTCCATGAGTTCAACATGGCTTTAGTGTGATTTACAACTTTTACCAATGATGGAAAAGCAGCCTCCGCAACATATAATGCCATGGATATTGCCATAATACAATCGTCGTGGTGCCCTTTCTGGTGGTCAGGTCTACCATTGATGTATACAAAGGTACCCATTTCATTCATAAGCCTGCTTGACCTGATTTTGAAATCGTGACGAATTGATTCTTCAAAAGCTGCAATGATTTGAACTCTTTTGTTGTTGAAGTTAATACCTGGAATTTTTTCTTTAACTTTCGGGTCATATTTCCACTTATTGCTCATATCAACACCATCAAAATAAAAGTTCTCGTAGCCTAATTCCTGCAGCTTTCTTGCCGTTGCAACACCCATACCCCCAGTTAAGTCAATTACACAAAGTGCGCTGTACATAAGTCCCCACTTATAGGCAATTTCGGCAAGAGTGTCTGGAGGTAGTTTACCAACAAATTCTAAAACCTGTTCTCTAGAATCAAAATCAATTATTTCGATACAAGAAAAATCTTCAGAATCTCCTCTTGAAACGTCCACACCCATCACATATTTGTGACCATTTTCAGGTTCTTTCCAAATCCAAAGTTGTCCACCAACAAGTTTTGCTTCAGGTTCTTTGATATCATTTTTTTGAATATCCTGCAGCATTTGAGCGTCAAATACGTTATCACCAGAACCAAGAAAATTACACTCCAATTCCTGAGCAACCTTTCTTCTGTCGTACTTCAACTTTTTAACCATACTTTCAAACCAAGAAGAGCAAGGTTTGAAACCATCGTTTATAAACTGGTGAAGAGTTGAAAGTTGTCTTTCTCTACTATTTTCTCCAGACAAATCAACTATTCTATCTTGGGTGTATTCGTCTTTATTTAGAAGGTAGTGAACGATATCATTCGTTTTTACCATGTAAAGGTCCTTTGTATAGCGGGGGTCTCTATACCAATACATTTCAGTAATTTTGAAATCATTCATATTACGTAATGCTTGGTCATAGATTTCGTAGTAAATCGGGTCAAATCCGTTTGGGGTAGAAATGACAATTACCTTACCACCAGTAGAAAGAGATGCCATACAAGCTGCCCAGAAATCACTATCAGCCTCAATAAAGGCAGCCTCGTCAAATATTAGTGTGGTTGGGGTGTAACCTCTAAGAGCATCTCGAGAAGTTGCGACAGCTTTTACCTCACAGCCATTCGATAGCTTGAAGTGTCTAGCTGAGTTTTTTTCTGGGGCAAACCCAATACCAACCCAAGAGGGCCATTGTTCGGTAAATCCCCTTATCTTATTTGCAAATTCAACTGAAGTGTCAAGTTTGTTTGCAATAATAAGGATTTTTTCCGGTTTTTCTTTTCTAGCAAAAGCTAACCGTTTACTAGCCCAGGCAGCAGTAACAGTAGAAACACCAGCTTGACGATACTTCAGAGCGATGTTTTCGTTATACTCTTCATAATCCTCAACAAGTTGTACCTGGTCTTGGAATAGTTCCAAAGGCACATACTTGGAAACGGTATTATCGTATGTTTGAAGATAAGTTTTAAGAGCATAAGGAGTGCTCTTCATGCACTTCTTGTATTCTATGATTACTTGTTCTTTCGTCATAAATTCTTAGTCAGGTCGGGAAATCCCTAATCCTGCTAAGAAATCTAATCCGTCGTCTTCTAAATCTTCACTAGATTCGAAACTGTCATATTCCTCCTTATTCTTTTTTGCAATCTTGATAAGTTCTTTGAACTCATCAGTTGCTTTAGAATTTTTGCTTGAGTCATCGGAAATAGCATTTCCAATAATTTGTAGAAATTCCTCAGCAGGGAGTTTATAAAGTTCCATTTGGAACCAGTTCATTAATCCTTTGTTTTTTTCATCAAAAATTTCATCCGGCAAAGCGAAACGAATTTTTTCAACAACTTGAGGACCAATTCTAAGAGACCAAGCCTCCATGGGCAAAGTGTCAGTTTGACCCATAACTTTTTCACGAGTCACAGGGTCTTCGGGTAAACCATATCTACCTTTTGCCTCTTCAATTCCTTTTAGAATTTCATGGCACACAATCGGGAAAATAAGCCCGAATGCTTTGATAACAGTGTCAGCAGCTTCTTCACCACCACCTTGCTCGCCACCATCTTCACCATCAGCATCATCCAATTGAACCATACCAGCAACTCCTTGACCAGTCGAACTCATCTGGTCAATCAAATCATCCATGGTGAAATACATGAAGTCATTCACAGACATTACCTCCAAATACATGCGGTATAGACGTGGGTCTATTTCATCAAGTTTAGCCTTAATTTCTGGCTTCTGAAATAGATAATGCCCCTTTTTTGCAGTTCCTTGAATAATAGCATTAATTATATTACGCTTGTGCTTTTCAAGTTCTAACTGCTCCTCAGGAGTTAAATCACTAATATCAAAACCTGCTTGAATCATCAGCTCTTTAGCTTCTTCTTCATTTTCTTCTTCCATTTCTTCAGCAGCTAATCTAAAGTTGCTGGTGTCAATAGGCTCACGGTTTAGATATGCCTCGATTACAAACCAATCATTTGGAGTTTGAGCCTCATCAAGAGATGCTTCAATTGCCAAATTCTCCAAAGCATCCTTGTGACGTGATTCAATTTGAACAATTTGAGGAATTTTACTGTAGACTTCGCTGATAAGCATACGAGCAACCATAGGAGAATTTATCGTCTCTCTTCCAGTTACTTCTCTAACCTTATCAACAACTTGTTTGAATCGTCTAGTTGCTAAACGTTGGATTTCTTCATTACCCTCCTGAAATGCAGGATTTTTTGCTAAAGGATTCTCAGGGTCTCTAAGCTTACGCTCAAATCCTGGGTCCATTCTCTCGG
>JACCDP010467302.1_pt1 | contig 71775 bp, 55 predicted proteins | sample 7445841 | NCBI WGS metagenome assembly JACCDP01 (sample SAMN15323441, study PRJNA562643) | freshwater metagenome | isolation source: river surface water | place: USA:Blue River Watershed | collected 2017-08-17 | reverse complement strand
GCAGATGCGCAAGCAGACAGCCGCCCGCGCACGGCCAGAGCACTACCCGGCACCATACCGCCTCATTGACACCTTCGAGCATTGCGGCGGCGACCGCCTCGCCATGATGGCCGCCGAAGCGGAGGCAGTTGGTCAACTGATGGTGACGCCCCAGGCCGCAGGCCTGCGTCGCGTCTTCGGACTCATGGAACGGCTCAAGCGCGAAGGCAGACAGAGCGATTTCCGCGCCCGTCGTGTGCATGTCGTCGGAGCGGGGGTCATGGGGGGAGACATCGCCGCCTGGTGCGTGCTGCAGGGGCTCGAGGTCACGCTGCAGGACCGCGAGATGAAATTCATCGAGCCCGCCCTGAAGCGCGCGGAAACGCTGTTCCGCAAGAAGCGCCTGGAGCCGGCGGCAGTCAAGTCGGCGCTGGCCCGTCTGCAACCGGATGTCGACGGCAACGGCGTGAGCAAGGCGGATGTGGTGATCGAAGTGATCGTCGAGCGCCTTGATGCCAAGCAGGCCCTGCTGGCCGAACTCGAACCCCGTCTGCGACCTGATGCCATTCTTGCCACCAATACCTCCTCCATTCCGCTCGAAGCCATCGCCTCAGGCCTGCAGGATCCCTCCCGCCTGATCGGACTGCATTTCTTCAACCCTGTGGCCAAGATGCCCTTGGTGGAAGTGGTGCGTGGCGAGCACAGCAACGAGGACGCCCTGCGCCGGGGGGCCGCCTTCTGCGGCCAGATCAGTCGCTACCCGCTGCCGGTCAAGAGCAGTCCCGGCTTCCTGGTCAACCGCGTCCTGGCGCCTTACATGCTCGAGGCCATGATCATGCACGCGGAGGGCATTGCGCTGGAAGCGATCGACGCCGCCGCCGAAGACTTCGGCATGCCCATGGGCCCCGTGGAACTGGCGGACACGGTGGGGCTGGACGTGTGCCTCATGGTGACCGGCACCCTGCAGAGCGCTGCGGATGAGCGTGTCGCCAAGGCAACCGCCACACTGCGCGACCTGGTCAAGGCCGGCCGTCTGGGCCGCAAGTCCGGCAGAGGTTTCTATACGTGGTCGAAGGAAAAGCCTGCAAAGCTGCGCGAGAAAGCGGTCGGTCACGACCTCGTCGCGCTTGGCGAGCGCCTGATCCACGTTTACACCGCAGAATGCGAAGCGGCCCTGCGCGATGGCATAGTCGCCGACGCCGATCTGCTTGATGCCGGCATGATCTTCGGCACGGGTTTCGCGCCCTTCCGTGGCGGTCCGCTGCATTACCTGCGGAACTCAGTTTCCTCAGCACCGACGGGAGCGCCCTGACATGAATACCTTGCGCCGCGTCGCCATCATCGGTGGCACCCGAATCCCCTTCTGCCGCTCGCACACGGCCTATGCCGACCTGAGCAATCTGGACATGCTTGCGGATACGCTGCAGGCCTTGGTCAAGCAATTCAATCTGGCAGGGCGCAAGGTGGATGACGTGATTGCCGGTGCAGTCACCACCCATTCGCGGGACTGGAATCTGGCACGCGAAGCAGTGCTCAGCTCCGGCCTGTCGCCACGCACGCCCGGCACCACACTGCAGATGGCCTGCGGCACGTCCCTGCACGCGGCCATGCTGCTCGCGGCCCGCATCGCCAGTGGGCAGATTGACTGCGCTATCGCGGCAGGCACCGACACCACCAGCGATGTGCCCCTCGTGTTCCAGCGGCGCTTCGCCCGTCGCCTGGTGGCCCTGAGTCAGGCCCGCGACTTCCAGTCTCGCCTGCGCGCCTTCAAGGGCTTGCGCCTCGGCGAACTGGCACCACAGGCTCCGGGCAATGCAGAACCGCGCACGCGGCTGTCGATGGGGGAGCATTGCGAACTGATGGCCCGCCAGTGGGGAATCAGCCGCGCCGAACAGGACCAGCTCGCGCTGGAAAGTCATCTCAAGGCTGCCAAGGCTTGGTCGGACGGCTTTTTCGACACGCTGGTGACGCCTTATCACGGCGTGGCGCGCGACAACAATCTGCGCGCCGACAGCACTCTAGAGAAGCTGGCGACTCTGAAACCGGCCTTCGACCGCAGTGCAACCGGCACCCTGACTGCCGGCAACAGCACACCGTTGACGGACGGCGCTGCAGCCGTGTTCCTGGCCAGCGAGGACTATGCTCGCGCGCATGATCTTCCCGTGCAGGCCTGGCTGCTCGGCTCACGCACCTCTGCCGTGGATTACGTCAACGGAGAAGGGCTGCTGATGGCCCCCACAATCGCGGTGAGCGAGCTGTTGCACAGCGCCGGCCTGACGTTGCAAGACTTTGATTATTATGAAATTCACGAGGCCTTCGCTGCACAGGTGCTGTGCACTCTCAAGGCCTGGGAAAGCGCGGACTATTGCCGGGACGTGCTGGGACGTGACACCGCGCTGGGCGTCATCGATCGCAGCAGACTCAATGTCAAGGGCAGCTCGCTGGCCGTGGGGCACCCGTTTGCTGCCACCGGTGCGCGAGTGCTTGCCACCTTGAGCAAGCTTCTGGAAGCGGATCCGAAAGCACGCGGACTGATTTCCGTGTGTACCGCCGGCGGCATGGGTGCGGCCGCCATACTGGCCGGCAGTCAGTGCGAGAATTATTGATCTAGATCAGTGAAAGCGCGTTTGACCAAGTCACATCCTTTGAATTGGCAGAGCGGCTCTTGCTAAAGTCGCCGGCATTTAGCCTTCGCAAACGCGAATGATTTTGCAGGACAGCAGGACCACCCATTCGCCCGCAGAGGCGAAGGTGCAGCAGTATTCAGAGCGAAAGGGAATGTCGGTCTGATTTGAAGGCAGGCAGGCGCTGGCATCACGGAGTGGGTGCGGGTGCAGGCCGGCAGACCAGGCCTGGTCGGCAACTTCTGCGGGGGCAGAACGACGGGCCGGATTAGTAAATTGCTTGACCTTGCGGGAAGGCTGAAGTCCTGTTTCAATTGGGCGCCTGAATTTCAGCCTTAAAAAATAATGTCACTGGTAATGGGAGTAATTTCAATGAAGAAGAACCTTAGGACTGTATTCGGTCTCGTGGTGGGGGCCATCCTCGTCGCAGCCAGTATCGTGCCTGTCCACGCGCAGCAATTGCCGACGATTTCGCGCCCCCTGGGTCTGCGTGCGCCGGTCGGCCTTCCGGTCATCCCGATCTTCGAAGGCGCCTACGAAAATGAAGACGGCTCTGTCAGCTACTCTTTCGGCTACCTGAACCGCAACACTGGCGAAGCAGTCGAGATCCCGATTGGCGCGAACAACCGCATTGAGCCGGCAGAGTTCAGCGGCCTGCAGCCGACACGCTTTGAAACCAGCCGCAACACTGGCGTCTTCACAGTGACAGTGCCGGCGGAAATGCGTGATGGCGAAGTCTGGTGGTACATCAAGACCGGTCAACACGAAGAGCTGAAAGTGCCGGGTCGTCGTGGTCGTCTGGGTTACACCCTGGACAAGAAGCCGCGTCCTGCCGGCTCCGTTGCTCCGCTGGTGGCCTTCACCGCTGACGGCCCCAAAGGTCAGGACCCCGTGGGCCTGATCGCCGAGGAAAGCCTGACTGTCAAGGCCGGTTCACCTGTCACGCTGACCGTGCACGTGGAAGATCCGTCAGTGCGCGACATGACCGACCCGCGCAACGTCAAGGGTATCCCGGTACGCGTGTCCTGGTACAAGCACCAGGGCGAAGGCCAGGTCACCTGGGAGCGTCACTCCACTTCCGAGCCACCACCCGCGCTGTCTGAACTGGCAATTGCCCGTGGTGCACAGCCGGCCGGCCCGGATGAAACCCAGCTGAGCACTGGCAAGGGCGTAGCAAGCGTCATCGCCACCTTCTCTCAGCCTGGCGAATACATGATCAGAACCATGGCCGACAACTGGGATGCCACTGACAGTACAGAGGCCGACCAGTGCTGCTGGACAAACGTCTATCAGCGCGTTACCGTCACTCCGTAACCGACAATTTTCCCAGTCGATTCACAGAGCAAGAAAACAAATAAAAGCCTGAGAAATCAGGCTTTTATTTGCGCGTCACAAATAGTTGCACAAAGTATTATCTAGGAGTGGACAAGCATTCGCAGCCGCTTTAGATTGCGACCACTGCTCACCCATTTACGAGGAGAGGATCATGAAAATCAAGCAGTGTTGGAACAAGCAACGCTCAGGGAAAGCCGCTCTCGGCTTTGCTGTCCTTGCAGTGTTGGGATTCACCGGTCAGGCCCAGGCACAATCTTCCTTGTCAATCGACTCGGGTGAAGTGACCTATGCCGACCACGTTGCACAGATCATCACGGACAACTGCGTTGTCTGCCACCGCGAAGGCGGTGTCGGCCCCATGCAGCTGACCAACTACGAACAGGTTCGTCCCTGGGCACCGCTGATTGGTATGCGCGTTGCCAACAAGGAAATGCCCCCCTACTCCTATGACGATCACATCGGCATTCAGGATCTGCAGGGTGACTGGCGCCTGTCCGACGAAGAGATCGCAGCAATCACCACCTGGGTAGCACAAGGTGCTCCTGAAGGTGACTGGGGCGATCGCAGCCACCCGGTGGCTGATCTGCCGGATCCAGATCAGTGGACCTACGCCGCCATGTTCGGCGAGCCTGACCTGATTCTGGACTCCGAGCCAATCGACGTGCCTGCACTGGGTAACGACATGTGGCACCGTCCGTATGTCTATACCGGTCTGGACCACGACCGCTGCATCAAGGCCGTTCAAGTGAAGCCGGCCGGCAATGCCAAGGCCGTCGTTCACCACGCCAACTCCGACATCGAGATCCCGAATGCTGATGGCGAGTACGAAGACTTCGGTCAGCTGACCGAGTACGCCATGGGCAAGTGGGGCGAGATCATGCCGGAAGGCGTATGCCGCACACTGCCGGCCAATGCACGCGTTCGCTGGGACATTCACCTGTTCCCCGGCGGTGTGGGTGCAACAGCTCCTGGTTCAGTCATCGAGGACAACGTCGTTGAAATCGGTCTCTGGCTGCACCCGGAAGGCTACGAAGAAGTGGCCAAGTACAAGCAGGACCTGAAGCTGTACAGACTGAACCACGGTGAGCTGATTGTTCCTCCGAATGGCACTGCAATGACTCAGGGCTTCCACTCATTCGACCACCCGGTCCGTATCGACAGCTTCCAGCCGCACGGTCACCTGCGTATGCGCGCTGCGTCACTGGAGATCTACTACCCGGCTACTGGTCGTACCGAGCAGCTGAGCCAGATCTCCAACTGGAGCGCCACTTGGCACCACAGCCACCTGTACGCTGAAGACGTAGCACCGCTGGTTCCGACTGGTGCAGTGCTGGTGATCAAGCAGTGGTACGACAACACTGCCAACAACCCGAACAACCCCGATCCTGATTTCTGGGTTGTAGAGGGCAGCCGTACAGCTGACGAAATGACTCACGCCTGGATCGCGATCACTCACCTGGACGACGCCGGTTACGCCGAACTCGTTGCAGAGCGTGAAGCAGCCAAGCAGCGCTCAGTAGCCGCCGAGTAATCGAGGCATGGGTGGGTCGGGTTACCGACTCACCTGCTGAATGAAAGTAGGGCCGCAGATTTTCATCTGCGGCCCTTTTTGTTTGCCCTGGAAAGCGCATTACGGATCAGAATGAAAAAGGCCGCGTGCTCTGTTGAACACGCGGCCTTTCTGTTTAAGCGCTTTTCAGGGCTGACAGCCCCACGTCTGTTCACGGATCATCCCAAAGGATCAATCCGCCTTGTGATACGTGAAATACCCTGTGAACACCTCATCGGTGCTGCTCAATCCCGTCCGCACCTCAATGTCCGGGTCTGGATTGAAGGGGTTGGATATGGAGTTGTCGAACGCTCCCGACACATGCACCTTGGTGCCGGCCGGAATGGTGACAGGCTCGTCCAGGACGTAGTGTGGCTGCCACCCGTAGTTGTACGCCGGCACGCTCAGCAAATCCCGCATGGTGCCATCCGGCAACTCGATGCTGAACTTCATCTTCTTGCCGCGCGCGTTCATCTTGGCACGCACGCCGGTGATCACTACCGACTCCTCGAAGACGTACTCCGCATGCGCCGGAATATCATGTTCGTTGGGCGGCAACACCAGCTGCGCCGACACTGCCTGAACGAGACGCTGCTTCAGACCCTCGCCATTGGGAGAATCGGAGAAATAGAGCCCGATCTTGGTGGCATCCTGCAACTCGGCACCAATCCCCACGAAGTGGAATTGCAGTGAGAGCTTGTGGCCCTTGGGAATGAAAACGGCTGTGCCTTCGGGGAAGGTGGTCGCACTGGGCTTGCCAGGAGCGTAGCTGTCCAGGAAGGTTCTGGTGGAGGTGTTGCCGTTGCGCTCTTCTCCCCAGAAGTCTTCGTCCGGCGCCGTGACGAAGCCCATCAGATGGTGCAAGGCACTGGTGGCATCCGGCATGTACTGCACAGCGGTCACCCATTTGTCTTCGGTGAAGGGCAGCTCCACATCTGCATAGACATAATCCAGGATGCCAGCGGGAGGGATTCGCAAGGGAGGCGCACTGACCACCATGTCGGGTTCGCCGAGAATCCACTCCTTGCTTTCCACCCAGGTGAGTGCCTCCAGAGGATCGGCGCCCTCACCTCGCGGGGCCCCGGCATTGAACCAGTGCAGCAGGGTCTGGATATCCTCGGTGGCCACATAACGAGCATTCGGTGAATGTCCGATGCTGGGATCGATCTGCGCCGGCGGCATGCGCTTGTTCAGCAGCACTTCCCGGATCATGGGTGACCAGCCCAGCAAGGATACATACTTGTCGATGGCGAAGGGGCCCACGCCAAACTGCCGGTGGCAGGAGGCGCAATTGTCGATGATGATCGGAGCGATTTCCGTCACGTAATCCGGCACATCGGCAGCGTGTCTGTCCCGCACGGGGTAATCGATGGCACAGCCGGAGGTGTTCTCCGTCTTGACGGTGTCTCGCAGGGTCGTTGACAGCAAGCCCGACAAGGTGGAATCGAGTTCATCGCCCACTGCGCCCACATAGAACATGGAGAGACGATCCGGGTTCAATACGCGAACGTCTCCCGCCTGCGTGATGCCAAGTGCTTCGGAAATCAGCTGACCATTGTCCTGCAGGATTGGCAGCGGCATGTTCAGCTCGCGCAGCGCAGCACGATCCAGATCCTGGGAATCGAGCAACAGGAACTCGATGCCCTGCTCGGCGTAACGCGAATGCAACTCCTGATAGCGTGCCAGGCTTGCCTCCATGCCAGCGCAGGACTGTACATAAGACATGAGCACGACGGCTTTGCGATGCTGGTACCGGCTCAGTTGATGGAACTCGCCATCGCTGTCCAGCAGCGCGAAGTCACCCGTCCTGTCCAGCGCAGCGCTCGAAGTCCCGGATGCCAGAGCCAGAAATGCGCCCAGACAGGAGGCATGAACCTTATTCATCACACTTCACCTCTTCATTCACTCGAAGCGGTTCAACGCATCGGGTAGTTGCTGACGTGCTGAGTGGCGGAACGACCGCGATTGCGCTCGGACTGAGCCAGGCCCCCCAGAGCAGGACCGCCCTGGTTGAAAATGCCGCCACGCAGAACGAATTCGAGATACTTCATCTCTTGCTCGAGGTTATTGGTCTTGTCGGTGTAATTGGCAACGGCGGCCTCGATGGCCGCAGCACGATCAGGCACATCCGGATGCGCCAGCAGGTCGCCGATTACCACCTTCAGCAGGGAAATATTGTCGAGTACATAGGCAGCACCGGGGTGGAAGCTGTACACATTCGGCGCAATGGCTGGCATCGTCGGAATATCGGTCGGCAAACCCATGAGACTGCCGTGAGTCGGCGACACCTTTTCCTCATACAGCGCAAGCACGGTGGCGATGGCAGATTCCAGCTCGGCATCGTTGCCCGCCAGGATGGTGGCCTCCAGGGCGGCGATCTGCAGCCACTGTGAGGCCCATGTCATGCCGCTGAGTTGCGGGAAGCCCACTCGGAAGGCATAGGCGTAGGGGTGCTTGGACAGCAGATCCGGCGACTTGGGCAGTGCGGCTACGGACAGGGAATCGTCGCTCAGATACTCCTGCAGTGCTGCCTCGACGGCGCTGTGCTTGTCGAGCACGTTGTTGTCCAGATAGATGTCCAGCAAGGTGATACCGAACTGACGACCGCGCTCCAGCACATCAATGGCGATGGGGGGAATGCTGCCGTTGGCTGACAGCACACTTGCCACTTCCTCGTCATCGAATTCATCGCGAATCATCGATTGCAGACCGGGCGTGGCTCGCGTCTCGAAGACGCGAAATGGTCCAAGCATGGCCATGTGGTTGGTGGCCGTGTGGTAATGCGAAAACTCGGCCTGGGAAAGCTCCTCGATCTCTTCCATCAGCAGAGTCTTGCCGAACTGCGACTCGGGGGACTCGTTGCTGACGACGATCTCATCGAATACTGCAGCCTGGAGAACCTCGGAAGCATTCAGATACTGCGCCAGTTGAGGGAAACGGCCTTCCATGTAACCTGGGGTCTGCGCCTGCAGGCTGACTGGAGCAACGGCACCAGCGATGGAGAATCCGAGCAGTAAACCGTGAATGTATTTGTGCATTGTAACCCCCGCGAAAGTCTGATTTTTCAGGTGGTTTCGCCCACCTGTTTAAACGGCCCAAGCATAAGAGCCCGGGCCGTCCAAGTCCATCCTGAATCAGGCGAAAGGTTTGGCAATGTGTGACAATTCCTCAGTTGGCCGGAGCTGGCAGCGGCTCTGAGCGCAGGAATCGAATGAGATCTGCATGGTACTGATCTGGTATCTCGAAATGCGGATTGTGCCCGATGCCGGGGTAAAGGATCAGCTCGGCATTGGGTATGGTTTCTGACACATGACGCGCCAGATCGGCATAGTTGGGCGTCAGATTGTCCTGTGCCCCGCCTATCACCAGTGCCTTCGCCTGAATGTGTTGCCAGTCATACACCACGGGATCAAGGAACAGTATCTGCTGCTGCCAGGTACGAATGCGGGCAAGCAGCGGCCATTCGGCAATCAAGGTCTGACCATACTGATAACGCACCCACTCCAGATACTTGTTGTCCCAGGTTGGGTAATAGCTCATGTGATTGCGCAGGATGCTCTGATATGTGGTGTTCGTCAGCGTCGCCTGATACAGCTCCTCGAAATCCCTCCAGGGCCGCCCCTGACGCTGATCGGTCAGGCCGATCTGGTTCACCAGCGCCACATGGGTGGTGACTTCCGGATAGGTCATCGCGAAGCGACTCGCCACCATGCCCCCCATGGAATGCCCTACGATGGCGGCCTTTTCCACACCGACGTGATCCAGCAGACGCTTGGAGTCGAGGGCGAAAATATGCAGGTTGTAGGGGATGTCGAGCTTGGAGGAGCGTCCATAACCGATGCGATCTGGCACCAGCACTCGGAAACCCGCTTCGCTCAGTGCCGTGATCGTGACCTCGAAGCCCTTGCCGGCGAAGTTCATGCCATGAAAAAGCATGGCTGTCTGGCCATTGGGGGTGCCCGTCGGGGCGACGTCCATGTAAGCCATGCGTCCATCCTGACCGAAATGCCGCACATCCAGGTAATGCACCGGATGCGGATAAGGGATTTCCTCCAAGGTGGAGGACAGCGGCCCCCAGTCGGCGGGCGCTTCGGCAGGGGGCGTCTGTCCCTGCGCGTGCAACTGCGCACTGGCAGCCAGCAGACCGCCGGCAAACAGCAGGCCGGCGAGCAGTTTCATTCGAGACGAGATGTACATGCGTGACTCCTTCTTGTTGTGATGATCATGAAAAACCAGTGGCGAATACCGGGACGGTCATTCCGCCTTGTGCGCCAGCTTCAAACCAAGTTTCAGGATATGACCCTGTTCTGCGGCGGCAACTGTCCAGTAGAAACCCTGCCACTCGATCTGGTCACCCACCACCGGCTTGCTGCCCATCTTCTCGGCGAAGAACTCCCCAATGGTGGCGTCGGGTCGACAAGCCTCGAGCGACAAGCCGTAGATCGGCGCAAGATCCACCAAACGCGCATTGGCGTCCAGTATGAAATCTCCGAAGAACCAGTTGTCCATGTTGGACACTGGTGCCTGGCTGAACAGTTTGCCCAGTTCCGGCAGATCATGTTCGTGACCGATGATGCAGAGAATATCGTCTGCCATCAGCTTGGTGCTGCCGCTGGGGTGGAGCAGTTCCCTGCCCCGGAACAAGGCGGCAATCCGCGTTCCTTCCGGCATGTGCAGACGTCGCAACTCGGTGTTGATGCACCACTTGTCCGCCCCCAGCTTGTAGACAAACATTTCCCATTGGCTGGTCGGGTGAATCTCCAGGCCGGTTCGGGCGATGGGCGAGGGCTGCGCAGGCACCTCCACTCGGGCGAGTCTGGTAGCCAGTGGCAAGGAGCTGCCCTGCAGGATCAGCGAGACAAGCACGACGAAGAAGGCGAGATTGAAGTAAAGCTGCGAGTCAGGCAAGCCGGCCATGATCGGATAGACGGCGAGAATCACGGGGACCGCACCACGCAGTCCCACCCACGAAATGAACCAGCGCTCGCGCGTCTTGAAACGACTGAAAAAGGCCAGACTGATCCATACGGCAGCCGGCCTGGCGATGACGATCATCCACAAGGCCAGCAGCAGACCGGGCAAGGCGATGGGAGCAAGTTCACTGGGTGTCAGGAGCAATCCAAGAACAAGGAACATGCCGATCTGGCTCATCCAGGCCAGTCCGTCGAAGACCGAAAGAATGGAGGAGCGGCTGCGAATCGGGCGATTCCCCAGCAGCAGGCCGCACAGATAGATCGCCAGAATGCCACTTCCGCCCAGCATGTTGGTGAAGGCGAACAGCAGCAGCCCCCCGCTGACGGCCAGCAAGGGGTACAGTCCGCTGGCGAGGTCGCTCCGGTTGATCAGCTTCCACAGGAGCCAGCCTCCACCGAAGCCGATGATGACACCCAGCCCCATCTGTTGAACCAGGCTGATCAGGAAGCCGATACCGATGTCCGTCTGGCCGGAGGCGAGGATCTCGATGAAGGTCACCGTGAGGAAGACAGCCATCGGGTCGTTGCTGCCGGACTCGATTTCCAGCGTCGCACCCACCCGCTCGTTCAGGCTGCGTTGACCCAGCAAGGAGAAGACCGCTGCAGCGTCGGTCGACCCAACGATGGAGCCAATCAGCAAGCCCTGCATCAAGGTCAGATCGAACAGCCAGGCCGCGACGTAGCCGGTCAAGCCGGCCGTGAGTACCACCCCGATGGTCGCCAGAGCCAGAGCCGGCCCCAGCGCCACTCTAAAGGTCGCCGCGCGTGTGCGCATGCCGCCATCGAGCAGGATGATCGCAAGCGCGAGGTTGCTGGCGAGATAGGCCTGAGAATAGTCGTCGAAGAGGATGCCACCGATGCCGTCCTCACCGGCGAGCATCCCCACGCCGAGGAACAGGACCAGAATGGGAATGCCGAGCCGCGAGGACAGCGAACTCAAGAGGACGCTGAAGCCGACCAGGACGGCGCCGACCAGGAACAGATTGTTGATGGCGCCGGCATCCACACGGAACTCCCGGGATTGTCAGGCAAACGGATGCCGCAGGATGATGGTCTCTTCCCGATCAGGCCCGGTCGAAATGATGTCCACCGGCGCCTCGATGATCCTTTCGATGTATCGAATATAGGCCAGGGCATTGGCCGGCAGCTGATCCAGGCTCTTGATGCCGACCGTGGACTCGCTCCAGCCAGGCAGTTCGACGTACTCAGGCTCCAGGTCCTGATAGCTGTCCATGTTCATCAAGTAAGACGACGCATCTGCGTCAACCCCCTTGTAACCGGTGCACACCTTGATGGTTTCCAGCCCGTCCAGCACATCCAGCTTGGTCAGGCAGATTCCGGAAACCGAGTTGATGCGGATGGCCAGACGCACGGCAGCGGCATCGAACCAGCCGCAGCGCCGTGCGCGGCCGGTCGTGGCACCTTTTTCCTTGCCGACAGTGGCCAGGTGTACACCCGTGTCGTCGAACAGTTCCGTGGGAAATGGCCCGGAACCCACGCGTGTGGTGTAGGCCTTGGTGATGCCCAGGACATAGTCCAGGTAAAGCGGTCCGAAGCCGCTGCCCGTGGCCGTGCCGCCTGCCGTGGTGTTGGAGGAGGTCACGAATGGATAGGTGCCGTGATCGATGTCCAGCAGGGAGCCCTGGGCGCCCTCGAACAGGATGTTGTCGTTGGCCTTGCGGTGACTGTGGAGTATCTCGATCGTGTCGCTGACCATGGGCCGGATCTGTTCCCCCAGAGCGAGTGTGGTGGCCAGTGTGCTCTCGTAATCGATGGTCTCAACCCCGTAGTAGTTGGCCAGCATGAAATTGTGATAGTCGAGGACTTCCTTCAACCGAGTGGCGAAATGGGCTTCGTTGAAGAGTTCGCCGACGCGCAGGCCGCGGCGCGCGACCTTGTCTTCGTAGGCAGGGCCGATACCCCGACCCGTGGTGCCGATCTTCTCATTGCCGAGCCGCTTCTCGCGTGCCTGATCCAGCGCAGCGTGGGATGGCAGGATGAGCGGACAGGAAGCGCTGATCTTGAGTTTGGGGCGTACCACCACGCCTCGCTCTTCGAGACGGGTGATCTCCGTCATCAGGGCATCCATGCTGAGCACGACACCGTTGCCGATCACGCAGGTGACATTGTCACGCAGGATACCGGAGGGCAGCAGGTGCAGGACTGTCTTCTCGCCCTTGATGACCAGGGTGTGACCGGCGTTGTGGCCACCCTGGAAACGGGCAACGACTGCTGCCTGCTCCGTGAGCAGATCCACGATCTTGCCCTTGCCTTCGTCACCCCATTGCGTACCCAGTACAACGACACTTCTACCCATTTGTCATCTTCTCTTCTTGAAAGAACTTCATTGAAGACAGGCGGATCACCCTGAATCGGGCGCCTGTCACTTCACGCTTTCCACCAGCCACTGGTCGCCACGTCGGACAATGCGCCGATCGCATCCCAGTACGCTGAACTGCTCCGCAGCAGGCGGGGTATCGCTCAGATCCATCAGCACGCGCTCGCCCTGCGCGCGCAGACTGGCGATGAGCGCCTGCAGCTGTGGATCTGTGTCGGCAGGCGCCGACACGGCGAGGCGCCGCACGAAAGCCTCCGTGCTGAGGCGGGCCAGCACTTTCAGATCCGCGTCAAAGCCGGACGCCGGTCGCGCACTGCCGAAAGCGGCACCGATATCGTTGTACCGCCCGCCCTGCGCCACGGCCCGGCCATATCCCGGCGTGTAGGCCGCAAACACGATGCCCGTGTGATATTCGTATCCGCGCAGTTCGCACAGGTCGAAGCCCAGTGAGACATCCGGCAGTCGCCGCCTGACAGCCTTGGCGATGGCGGCCAGCTCGTCCAGTGCTGTGACAGCCTCCTGTGGGGCCTCTTCGAACACGCGCAGTGCTTCATCCAGAACGCTTTCGTCTCCACTGAGGCGGGACAGCTGCAGCAGCAGACTGCGCGTACCGGCGTCTGTCACCTGCTGGGCGAGCAGTTCGTCAATCTCGCCAAAGGCCTTGCGCTGCAGCGCATCGAACAGATCACGCTCACTCTGGACGGACAGACCGCAGGCCTTGACCAGGCCGCGGAACAGGCCGACATGACCCAGCACCAGATGGACGTCCTCGATGGACGAGGCGCGCAGCGTCTCATGCATCAGGCAGATCAGCTCGATGTCGCAACCCGTCCCAGCATGGCCGAACATCTCGGCACCGATCCGGATGGGAACCCGCGAGGCCAGCAGCCCGCGCGGCAAGGTGTGCAGGACATGGTCGGCATAGCACAGCCGCACAGGAAGCTGGCCCGCCCCTTGACGACGCCCGAGACAGTGCGCATCGATCCGCGCCACCTGCGGCGTGATGTCTGCGCGCACGCCCATCATCCGTCCCGTCAGCTGGTCGGTGATCTTGAAGGTATGCAGGTCCAGATCATGGGATGAGCCCACGAGCAGCGAATCGAGGTACTCGATCAAGGGAGTGATCACCAGGTCATAGGACCAGCCGGCATACAGATCCAGGATGCGACGGCGCAGCGTCTCCAGCTTGAACGCCTCGTCAGGCAGAATTTCTTCCACACCCTCGGGAAGCAACCATCGATTCCGCGTTGTCATTCGTCAAATCCTGCAATCAATCCTGTCGAAATGGCGTCCTTACCGCTGCCGGTCGCGGCAAAAAGCGGTTCCCCCAGACGGACAAAGACCAGCAGCAAGAAATCCTGCTGCTGGTCCTAGCCCGGGCCTTACTGTTCTGCTGTGCTGCCGCGCAGATACTTGAAGTATTCGCTGTCCGGATCCATCAGAAGGACGTCGCCCTTGCTGGAGAAACTTTCCTGATAAGAGTTGAGGCTGCGGGTGAAGGCGTAGAACTCTTCGTTGCGCGAATAGGCCGCCGCGTAAGTCGCCGCCGCGATGGCATCGCCTTCACCGCGAATCCGCTCTGCATCGCGGTAGGCTTCCACCAGCAGCACGGCTTCCTGGCGATCGGCGTCCGCTTCGATGCCGATGGCCAGCTCGTTGCCCCGTGAACGCAGTTGCTGTGCCTCGCGCTGGCGCTCGGACGTCATGCGCTCATAGACGGAAGAGCGCACATCCAGCGGCAATTCGATCTGCTTCACACGGACATCGATGACTTCGATGCCGTATTCCTCGGCCGTGGATTGATTGAGCTCGCGTGTCAGCTCCTCCATCAGCAGATCGCGCTGACCGGAGACGACTTCCTGCAGATCGCGCTCACCGAACTTGTTGCGCAGGCCGTCGTTGATGCGCTGGGCCAGCAGATTGCTGGTGCGGCTCTCCTCGCCGGAAGACGAGGTGTAGAACTTCTCGACATCGACGATGCGCCACTTGGCGAAGGAATCAACCACCAGCGCCTTCTGTTCCAGCGTCAGGTAGCGCTGCGCCTCTGCCGTCACAGTGAGGACACGACCATCGAACTTGCGCACCGTGTTGACCCAGGGCAGCTTGAAATGCAGGCCGGGCTCCAGATCGGACTCCACGATCTGACCAAACTGCAGCAGGATCGCGCGTTCGGTCTCGCGCACCACAAACACGGCATCAGAGCCGGCTATGAACAGGAAAAACACCAGAATGCCGGCGAATGTGCTCTTCATCAGCGTACTCCTCTGGCCACGGGGGCCGGTTGCAGACGGGCGCGATCAGTCTCCGCGGCTGCCAGTTCGCGCGAGACCTGCTCGGAAATTTCACGCAGCTGCTGGGGCGTCAACGCCGCCTGGCTGCTGGACGCTGCCGCGGCCGTCTGCTCGATGATTTTGTCCAACGGCACGTAGAACATGTTGTTGCCACCTTCAACGTCGATCAGCACCTTGCTGGTGTTGCTCATCACTGCCTGCATGGCATCGATGTACATGCGCTCACGGGTGACCTGCGGCGCCTTTTCGTACTCCGTCAGCAACTGCTCGAAACGAGAGGCCTCACCTTCCGCCCGAGCGATCACCTGATCCCGGTAGGCATTGGCCTGCTCGATGATGCGTTGCGCTTCACCGCGAGCCACCGGAACCACGCGATTGGCATAGGCCAGGGCCTCGTTCTGCACACGCTGTTCGTCCTCACGCGCCTTGATCACGTCGTCGAAGGCACCCTGCACCGCATCGGGCGGCTGGGCATTGCGGACAGTGACCTGGGAAATCTGGATGCCGGAGTCATAGCTGTTCATGTAGCGCTGCAGACGATCACGCACTTCTGCTGCCACATCCGCTCGCCCCTGGGTCAATACGCGATCCATGGTGGTGCCACCGACCACATGGCGGATGGCGGATTCGGCTGCATGGTCAAGACTCACTTCCGGGTCGCGCACCACGAGAGCGAACTTGACGGGATCGTCGATGACGTACTGGACATCAATGGAGACATTCACGATGTTCTCGTCAGTCGTCAGCATGTCGCGGGCGTAAGAGCGCGTGTTCACACGCGAGACGTTCACCTTCTGCACGCTGTCGATGATGGGCGGGTTCCAGCGCAGGCCGGGTGTCACGACTTCGTCGCGCAGGGCACCGAAACGCATGACCACGCCACGCTCGGATTCATCCACGGTATAGAAACCCATGGCCGCCCAGATGACGACGAGGACCACCAGCGCGCCGCCCAGCAGGCCGCCGGACACACCAGGAGCGTTGCCGGCAGCGCCGCCACCGCCACCGGAAGAACCACCGGACTTGCCGCCCAGCAGAGCGTTGAGTTTGCGGGAAACACTCTTGATGATTTCATCAATGTCGGGCGGGCCCTGGTCGCCGCCGCGACGGCCGCCGCCGCCCCAGGGATCGTTCCCATTGCCTTTGTTTCCAGGTTCATTCCAAGCCATTGGCTTCTCCATACCGCAAAATACGGGCGGTGAGTTTAACGAATAATTGCAGATTAACCCAGCTTTTTACCCGCCAGCCAAGGGACTCAGACCCTAGTCCTGAAGGAGTCTTTCAAGGTCCGCACGAGGCAGTCGGATGGCCAGGGAGACCTCTCCGTCTGCATTCACGTCCTCGCGATGAACAGCTCCCCTGGCATATAGACGGGCTCGCAATCGCCCCTGATCGGGGCGCAGGGCGATGTTGCGTTCGACGACGTCTTGACCGAGCAATTCCCCAATCGCTTGCATCAACAGGGGCACTCCTGCACCGGTGCGCGCTGACAGCCAGAGCCGTACCGGCCTGCCCGACTGATCACGCTCGAGCGCGGGCTCGCGATCGGCAAGCAGGTCGATCTTGTTGTAGACCAGAAGACAAGGCACCTGCGCGGCATCGATTTCCGCCAGCACCTCGTTGACCTGCTCGGTGAAGTACTCGTGCTGCTCATTGGCCACATCGATGACATGCAGCAGCAGATCTGCCTGTGCTGTCTCTTCCAGCGTCGCGCGGAAAGCCTCGACAAGCTTGTGGGGAAGATGACTGATGAAGCCTACCGTGTCGGCCAGGATGGCAGGGCCGAAGCTCGGCACAGCGATGCGCCGCAGGGTGGAATCCAGCGTGGCGAAGAGCTGATCCGCAGCATAGGTGTCGGCCCCGGCCATGGTATTGAAAAGGGATGACTTGCCGGCATTGGTATACCCCACCAGAGAGATGGTCGGGATATCGGCCCGGCTGCGGGAGCGTCGCCCCTGTTCGCGCTGCGCCCGAACCTTGATCAGCCCCTTGTTGATGTTCTTGATGCGCTGCCGGATCATGCGCTGATCCAGCTCCAGCTGCGTCTCGCCGGCACCGCGCAGACCGATGCCGCCCTTCTGCCGATCCAGGTGGGTCCAGCCGCGCTTGAGTCGTGTCACGGTATGCTCGAGCTGTGCCAGCTCCACCTGCAGCTTGCCTTCATAGCTGCGTGCGCGCTGAGCGAAGATGTCGAGAATCAGTCCGGTGCGGTCAAGCACGCGGCACTGCAGTGCCTTCTCCAGGTTGCGCTCCTGGCTGGGACTGAGGGAATGATTGAACAGCACCAGTTCGGCCTGGTGTTCCTTGACGGCAGCGGCAATTTCCTCGAGCTTTCCTGACCCGACGAAATGGCCTGCATCCGGCTTCTTGCGACTGCCTTTTATGAATTGAACGGGAACGGCGCCTGCGGATCGCGCCAGCTCCTCGAACTCAAGTGGGTCCTCCTGATCCTCTTCCGCTTCCAGATCAATATGCACGAGGACTGCGGTTTCACCGCCATCGGGTCTTTCAAAGAACAAGAATGCTCCTCAGATCAGGCAACATTCCCCGGCGCTTCTTCGTCTTCCTCGACAGGCAGATCGCCAGAACCCTGAGTCGGAATCTTGACCGAGCGGGCGGGGACTACGGTGGAAATGGCGTGCTTGTATACCATCTGATTCACGGCGTTCTTCAGCAGGATCACGAACTGATCGAAGGATTCGATCTGGCCCTGCAACTTGATGCCACTGACAAGATAAATGGATACTGGAATTCGCTCCTTGCGAAGCACGTTCAGGAAAGGGTCTTGTAGAGAGTGCCCTTTTGACATTTCTATTCTCCTTGGTTTTTTGAATTGAGCTGGAAAACCCAGCGGTTTGCGTCCAAACAATCTCTATATTGCGATCCGATCCACGAACTTCAAGATCAGTTCAAGAGTCTCCGGGTTTTCGCTGTCAAAATCCTGCAGATTTTCCCAACTTCGCAGCCACGTGATCTGGCGCTTGGCCAGCTGTCTCGTCGCAATGATACCTTGTTCCACCATGGCATCAAAGGCCAAATCTCCCGCGATGTATTGCCACACCTGCCGGTATCCGACGGCCCGCATCGACGGCATTGCGAGGGTCAGGTCGCCCCTTCCACGCAAGGCCTCGACCTCTGCGACAAGGCCTTGATCGACCATGCCGCGGAAACGTGCGGCGATTCTGTCATGCAGTACGTCGCGAGAACGCGGCTGGATCGACAGAAAATGCAGATCGACGTGATCGAGCGGCGAAGCCGGAACAAGCTGACTCTCGCGATGCCACTGTGTCATAGACTTGCCTGACACCAGAAAAATTTCGAGCGCACGCTGCAATCTCTGCGGATCATTCGGATGAATGCGCAAGGCTGACTCGGGATCCACTTCCTGCAAATGCGCATGGACGGCTGCCCAGCCCAGTGTCTCGGCCATAGCGGTGATCTGCTGGCGGATCCGGGGATCGGCACCCGGCATCGCGGCCAGGCCGTCGCGCAGCGCCTTGAAGTAGAGCATGCTCCCGCCAACCAGGAGCGGAATCCGGCCGCGAGCGCGGATTTCTGCCATTTCACGCAAGGCATCCGTACGAAACAGCGAGGCCGAATAGACTTGCGCAGGATCGAGAAAGCTCAGCAGTCTGTGTGGCGCCAGGGCGAGCGTCGCGGCATCGGGCTTGCCTGTGCCGATATCCATGCCTCGGTAGATCTGCGCCGAGTCCACGTTGATGATCTCGCAGGGAAGTCTTCTGACCAGCTCGATGGCCAGCGCCGTCTTGCCGGAGGCGGTGGGGCCGAGCAGACAGATGGCCGGCGTCCGCGGCTGTTCTGCCTGATCGCCTGAACTTGCGACTGGGCTCTTCATGCTGACCGCCTACTGACCTCGCAGAAACAGCTTGTCCAGCTGATCCAGTGATTGCAGCACCCAGGTGGGACGCCCGTGATTGCATTGACCGCTGCGTTCGGTGCGTTCCATGTCGCGCAGCAGAGCGTTCATTTCGGGAATGCTCAACTGGCGATTGGCGCGCACGGAAGCATGACAGGCCATGGTGGCAAGCAGCTCATCCTGATGCTGACGAATACGTTCGCTGCTGCCGTGCTCGCGGATGTCAGCGAGTACATCTCGCACCAGCTGCTCGATGTCGGCGGCAGCCAGAATGCTCGGCACCTGCCGCACGACCAGCGCTTCGCTCGCCACCCGCTCGATGCCCAGGCCGAGTGCCAGCAGTGTGTCCGCTTGCTGTTCCGCGCAGTCTGCCTCGGCCTGACTGACCGCCAGCGAAAGCGGCACAAGCAGAGGCTGGGCGCGGATGCCCTGTAGTTGCAGCGCCGTCTTCATGTGCTCATAGGTGATGCGCTCGTGCGCAGCGTGCATGTCCACGATGATCAGTCCCTGCCGGTTCTGCGCGAGGATATAGATTCCGTGCAGCTGCGCGATGGCAAAACCCAGAGGGGGCACGTCGTCGTCATTGTGCAGCGCCACGTAGGCCAGCTGCTGCCCGGTCGTCATGGCAACGGGGGCACGAGAAGGCCAGCTGGCCGGAGCAGGCCACCCGGCGGAGACTGGTGCCGACTCCGCAACGCCGAGCGGAATGCGGTTCTGCACGGCATCGGCTGTCCCGAAAGCAGGGGCACCTGGCACCCAGGCGCCAGCTTCGGCAGACGCACCGCCAGAGCCAGCCTCTGCCGACAGGCGATCCTGCGGCCGCTGATCGGCGAGCGCCCGGTGCAGGGCACGGAACAGAAAATCATGCACCAGGCGTGAATCGCGGAAACGCACCTCGTGCTTGGTGGGGTGCACATTCACATCCACCAGTGCGGGCTGCAGTTCCAGATACAGCACGAAGGCCGGATGGCGTCCATGGAACAGCACATCCTGATAGGCCTGCTTGACGGCGTGACTGACAAGCTTGTCGCGAATGATGCGACCGTTGACGTAGAAGTACTGCAAGTCTGCCTGACTGCGCGAGAACGTGGGCAGGCTCACCCAGCCCCACAGCCGCAGACCGGCTGCCTCGACATCGACATGCAGGGAATTCTCGAGAAAGGCGGATCCGCACACCAGGGCCACGCGGCGCTGCATTTCAGGAAGCGAGCTGGCCGCCTGCAGATGATGGACAACGCGCTGGTTGTGGCGCAGCAGGAAACTGACATCGAATCGACTCAGTGCGAGGCGCTTGACGACATCCTCGATACGCTCGAACTCTGTTTTTTCCGTGCGCAGGAATTTCTTGCGTGCCGGCGTGTTGAAGAAGAGATCGCGCACCTCGACGCTGGTGCCCTGAGGATGTGCGGCAGGCGAGACCGCCGTGACCATCTCCTGCCCCTGCGCCTCGACGCGCCAGGCGTTATCGTCCTGTGCATCGCGGGCCCGGGAGACCAGTTCCAGGCGCGAGACAGAACAGATGCTGGCCAGGGCCTCGCCACGAAATCCAAGACTGGCGATGTTCTCCAGATCGTCCAGATTCGCGATCTTGCTGGTGGCGTGGCGGCTGAGCGCCAGCCCGAGGTCCTCCTTGTCGATGCCCGAACCATTGTCGCGGATGCGGATCAGACGCATGCCGCCTTGCTCCAGATCGATCTCGACGCGATCCGCGCCGGCATCCAGGCAGTTCTCCAGCAATTCCTTGACCACGGAGGCGGGGCGTTCGACGACTTCGCCGGCGGCGATCTGATTGGCCAGGCGCTGGCTGAGAAGGGCGATTCGTTTCATGGGGCACGCAGATACAGTGTCCGCTCAGGGAGCGGGAATGGTCAGAACCTGCCCCACGTGAATGACATCGTTGCGCAGATCGTTGGCGGCGCGCAGGCTGGACAGACTGACTCGGTAGCGCGCCGCAATGCCCGACAGCGTATCACCCCGCTCGGCCTTGTGCTGCACCTCGACGATGTCCGGCAGGCTGAAGCCGCCGGGAATGCGCAATTCCTGCCCGACATGGATGACATCGTTGCGCAGATTGTTGTACTCGCGCAGCTCCCGCGTGCTGATGCCGTTGCGCTGCGCAATGACGGAAAGACTGTCACCACGGGCCACGACATGGGTGCCGCCGAGGCTGCCGCTGCTGCCCGAGGCCACACTGCGACCGAAGTCGGGCTGAATGTTGTTGGCCTTTTGATACGCAAGCAAGGTGTCTTCCGGCGGATTGGAGGCAAAGTAGCGCACCACGCCCTGAACGATGCCGTCAGCAAGCCGCCGCTGATAGCTGGCGGAATTGAGCTTGCGCGCCTCCTCAGGATTGGAGAGATAGCCTGTCTCGATCAGCAGCGAAGGAATGTCGGGGGAACGCAGAACCCAGAGATTGCCCTGCTGCGTCCTGTCCCGTCGCAGCGTCGCCACGCCCTTGAGCGAGTTCAGGATGTGATCGCCGGCCGTGATGCTCTGTTCGATGCTCCAGGCCATGGACAGATCCAGCAGGGTGCGGGCCAGATCATCCTCGATGTTGCGCAGACTGGTATCGCCCGCCACGCCGCCCAGCAGATCAGCGCTGTTCTCCTTTTCCGCGACACGCCTGGAGTTCTCGTCCACGGCAATCTTCTCGGACAAGGCATAGATGGTGACGCCTTCGGCACGGGAGGTGCTGTAGGAGTCGGCATGGATCGACAGGAAGATGTCGGCACGCTGCTGCCGGGCAATCTGGGGCCGCCTCTGCAACTGCACGGAATAATCACCGTCACGCACCATGACCGGCTCGAAGCCCGGCACGGTCTGCAGTCGTTCGAACAGCGCGCGGGAAATGGCCAGCGCCACATCCTTCTCACGAATCTTGCGGTCATGGGCCAGCGCACCCGGATCCTCTCCCCCATGCCCGGCGTCGATGGCAACGATGATGTCGCGCTGCGCCGGACGCTCTACCGGCGCCTCAACCGTCTGCGCCACAGCCGGCGTCTGTCCAGCCTCGTAGAGGTCGACCACCAGGCGGTTCTTGTGCTCGGCATTGGCCTCCAGCGTGAAGCTGGTCGGGTTCACCGTGCGCGCCAGGTCCAGCACGATTCGGATATCGGTGTCATTGCGCACCGCACTGCGAATACCGGTGACAGGGCTGTCCTTGAAGTCCACGGCGCTCAGGCTGGCACTCAGGCTGGCATCGCGAATGTCGATCACGATACGGTCGGGATTCTCTAGGGCAAAAACGCTGTACTGCGCCAGCTTGTCCATGTCCAGCACCACGCGGGTGTGGTCGGGCGCACTCCACAACCGGACATCCTGCACATCGCCCGCCAAGGCAGACCCAGGCAGACTGCAAAGCGCCGCAAGAACGATCAGCAGGCGAGCCGCGACAGAGCGCTTGAGAGCGAGCAGGAAAGTGTCAGTGGTAGTCTTGGGCATCTGCGTGCGTGTTCCAGTCTGCAGTCAATTCATCGAGTCTCGCGGCCATGGCGAGCCCCCTGGGGGAGCAAGCCTGCCAGTGAATGCGACGGCCCGAACCCTCGTTTTCCAGCGTGATTTCAAGGTCTGGCGGGGGCAAGAACCCCTTGCCTTTCTCGGCCCACTCCACCACGCAGAGATTAGTCTCTTCAAAATATTCTGAAACACCAAGAAATTCAACTTCTTCCGGAGTATTCATGCGATAAAGGTCGAAGTGATAGATGGAATACCTTGTGTCTTCATAGGGTTCCACCAGTGTATAGGTCGGGCTCTTCACGCTTCCCTTGTGCCCGTAGCCGCGCAGCAAACCCCGCGTGAGGGTCGTCTTGCCCGCGCCAAGGTCGCCGCAAAGAAACAGGCGACCGCCCAGACAGCGTCTTCTGGCAGGGTCCGACTCCCCGTCGCTCGTGACTCTGGCAAGCAACTGCCCCATCGCCACGGTGGCGTCGTCGTCAGGCAGATAGCATGTCGATGAGTTCATGGCGCCTCCTCAGTGTCGATTGAGCAAGTGCCGGACATGCGGCAGCAGGTCGCTGGCGAGCAGACCGCGCTCACCATCGGCGCGGGCCGCGAGATCAGCAGCTTCGCCGTGCACGCAGACGGCCAGGGTCAGGGCGCGCGCTGCTGGCAGGCCCTGTGCCAGCAGCGCGCCAGTGAGGCCTGCCAGCACATCGCCCATGCCCCCGGAGGCCATGCCGGGATTGCCTTCAGTGCACAGAGAGACCTGCTGCACCCCCTCTGCCTCGTGACAAATAAGACTGCCCAGGCCCTTGAGCAGCACCACCCCGCCCCAGCGGGACTGCAGTTGTCGCACGGCCGCGAAGCGATCTGCCTGGATGTCGGCGCTTGTGCATCCCAGCAGGCGCGCCGCCTCCCCGGGGTGCGGCGTGAGCACCCACTCGCGCCGGCGCACTCCATGCGGCGGCACGCCGGCCGGCGCTGTGTCTGCGCGCTCCTGCCAGGCTTCGGCCAGCAGGTTGAGAGCATCGGCATCGAGCACCATGGCCTGCTCGGGACTCGCCATGCCCAGCACATCACGCAAGAGCTGGCGGGCACGCGGCCCACGGCCCAGTCCCGGACCGATGACGATCACCGTCGCATCGCGCACCAGGGCGTGAAAGGCCGGGCCATCGCCAGCCTCCACCGACTCCATCGCCTGCACCATGATTTCCGGACGCCGGGCCAGCACGGCCGGCACATGCGCCTGACGCGTCAGCAGGCGAACAAGGCCAGCTCCCGCGCGTCCCGCCGCCTCGGCTGCCAGCAAGGCCGCGCCGCCCATGCCTGTTTCGCCACCGATCACCAGCACCTGGCCGGCCTGCCCCTTGTGGGCATTCAATGGCCGCGCCTCGAGAAGGCCGGCCACCGAGTGAATGTCGACCCGGCGCACTGCAGGCGTCGAGCCGACGGCTCCGCGCCACAGGGCCTGGGGCAGACCCAGGTCGTCAACGACGAGTTCGCCCGCATGATCGGGCCCCTGTGCTGCCAACAAGCCCTGCTTGAGCGCGATGCAACACACGGTCAGCGTGGCCCGCACTGCGACACCCTGCACGACACCGGTGTCCGCACACAGCCCGGACGGGATATCGACAGCCACCACGGGGGCGTCCAGCGCATTGAGCACGGCGATCGCCTGCCGCAGTGCCGGTCGCACCGGGCCCGTCAGTCCCATGCCCAGCAAGGCATCGATCACCACGGTCTGCGCCACTGGCTCGCAGGCCTGCCGTCCCTCCGGGGAATCCAGTGGCAACAGGGGAACCTCGGCATCCAGCGCCCGCGTCCGCGCCCGGCCTGCATCCGCCCTCAGCCGCGCCGGGTCGCCTGCCTCCAGCACCTGGACACGCAAGCCCTGCTCATGCGCCAGAGCAGCCAGCAGATAGCCATCACCCGCGTTGTTGCCAGTGCCGGCAAACACCAGGAGCCGGCGCACCTGCGGCCAGCGTTGCCGCACATGGCCAAGCACTGATGCCGCCGCACGCGACATCAGTTCTAAGCCAGGAATGCCGAATTCCGTGATGGCCTGTTGATCGAGCGCCCGTACCTGAGCCGCGGTGTAGAGCTGGCGAGGCAGGCGGGCGAGCCATTCTGATCGTTCCACGGGGTAGCCTCCAGGAGGTCGCGTGCAGGGGAATTGCGATGACACTCAGTGTTCAAACTTGTGGATCAGCCGGCGCACCAGTTGCAGGGAGGTTTCCAGCTCCTCCACTGGGACGTCGTCGGTATTCTCGATGGCCCACGGGTCCTGCACACTGCGCAGGGCCGTGTAGGCCTCCTGACCCGCATCGGTCAGACAGACCAGTACCGAGCGCTTGTGATCGGGATTCGCTTGATAGCGCAGCAGTCCGTCGCGTTCCATGACATCACAGATGCGCTGGACAGCCTGCCGGGACTGCCCCAGCACGCGCGCGATGCCCGGTACCGTCATGCCGGAATGCGCGAGGGCGACCACGCCGATGACTTTCCAGCGCGCACTGGTCAGGCCCAGCGCTTCGGCCATGCGATCGCCTTCAGAGACGAGCAAGCCGTTCAGGCGGAAAAGAGAGAGCACGAGATCGAGGAAGAGCTTGCGTTTCGGGGAATGTGCCACGGTAGCCTCCTTGCCCTGTCCGGGCGGCAGAGCAGCATGTTGTCGTCATGCCGCAGTGTTGTCAATCTTGCGCGAGAGCAGGTCCGGCCAGACGATTGCCTGACAGGTCCAGCGAGCAGAGCCTCGCCCACGCGCGAGGCCGGATCGCCTTGCCAAGCCCCTGCCTGCAAGGTAGCTTACGGGCATCGAGCAATGCCCGCGGAGTTCCCCATGTCAGTCATCGGCCCCCGCCATTCCCCTTTTCGCGTGCTGGCTACGCTGGCAAGCCTGGCCCTGAGCCTGGGCGCTGCGGCGTCCCAGGCTCAGCCGCTCATCGACCCCTTCGTGCTCGAAACCCATGACACGGCAGGCGAATTCGCCTTCGTGCGTCTGCAGTACGAGAACTTCTACGCCGATGGTTTTCGTTCCGGCACATGGCGCACCGATTTCCCCAGCGCCGATGCCAATTTCCTGCGGGGTGTCTCGCGCCTGACGAACGTGCGCGTCATGAGCGAACCGATCGTGCTGCGCTTCGAGGATGAGGAGATTTTCGACTACCCGTTCCTGTATGCGCTGGAGATGGGCCGCAACGGCGGGCCGTTCTTCTCGCCGGCAGAGCAGGAGAACATGCGCGAATACCTGCTGCGCGGTGGTTTTCTGTTGATCGATGATTTCTGGGGCACACGGCAGTGGGACAATTTTCACCGCGCCTTCGCCGAGGTGTTTCCGGACAGACCGATCGTCGAACTGCCGCCGGATCACGAGATCTTCCGCAGCTATTACGACATCGACGGCCCGCAGATGATTCCGGTGATCGGCAACCCCGACAACTACCCGGAACAGGATGTCGACCGGGCCACCAACCACGCCATCTTGGACGATGCAGGCCGGGTGATGGTGCTGATCAACTGGAATTCAGACATGGGGGACGGCTGGGAGCACACCTATGATCCGAGCTATCCGACGCGCTATGCCAACCTCGCCTATCAGCTGGGCATCAATTACCTGATCTATTCCCTGACGCATTGAAGGCCGTCTGCTCCCGCCCTTCGCGCAGCGATGCGCAATAATCCTCGGCAGACACGGCAGGGGTGAACCACAGGAAATCATGGGGCAGCACCTCGACGAATTCCTGTACGTACTGCCGGGGATCGGTCCACTCGGCATTGACTTCCAGTATTCCCAGACTCAGCACGGGACCAGCCGTGTCCGGAAGATAATTGCTGACACCGAGATCGTGGCGCGCGTGGAAATTGCCGGCGATGAGCACCTTCACGCCGTCTGCCTCGCTGCCGAGGCTGGCGGCCATGGCGGCATCACGCGCCTGCTGCACCCGCACCATGGCGGGGAACTGGCTCTGCGGCAGCATGCCGCAATGGCTCTCGTCGATCTCGACGTGCAGTCGCTCCCGTTGTGCCTCTCCGAGGGCCTCTTCGATGGCAGACTCCAACGGTTCGGCGTACACCGCCCGCATCTCGTCCATGCTGATGTTGGCCGCTCGCAGCGCAATGCTTGTGCGAGCGACATCCAGCACGAGCGCACCGTAAAGCGACCAGTCCCAGCCATCGTCATCCCAGCGCAGATGTGTGCGTACCGTCTCGTCCGAATGCAGGTCGACGTCGCCAAGACTGTCCAGCGCAGGCTGCTGGCTAGAGTCCAGCATCTCGAAGCTGACGGAGGCAAGCGATTGGGTGGCGGTCAGCGACGCGAGGAGGCGGCGCTGTATGGTGTGGTGATCGGGGTTGTCATGCTTCTCGCCCAGGATCGCGATGTCCGCCGCGCGCAGGGCCTGCAGCAGCGCGTCCTCGCTGATGAACGCTTGCGCCTGCACATCCCAGACACGACCGACCAGCGGATGCTCGGTCAGCAAGGGCGATTGCCAGCGCGGGCCGGGGGCAGACATCGACACCCCCGACGTGCAGGTTGTCAGAACGAACAGTGAAACAAGCGCGGCGCACAGTGTCTTCATGGCAGTCCTGCTCCAGTCAATCGGTCGTGTTCGGATACTCGAAACTGCGCAAGCGGCCGATGCCGGGCAGCAACTCGGCCCAGTGCTCGATGGGCAACTCCAGAGTGACCAGCCCGCAGGTGGGGATATTGTCGATGCCTGCGTGGGCCAGATCATTGGCGAGATCCGTAAGCGCAGGGTTGTGTGCAACGAGCATGGCACTGGCGGCCGCTTCGTCGAACAGACTGACCAGCTGCTGCAGCTTCGGGCTGCCAGCGAGATAGATCTGGCGATTCTCGATGATGCCCGCAACGGGTTTGCCCAGTTTCTCGCAGACGATGCGCGCAGTGCTGAGCGCACGCAGCGCAGGGCTGCTGACCACCAAGTCCGGAATCTCGCCGCGCGCAATCAGGCGGGCTGCCATTTCCGGCGCTTCCGCGAGACCGCGCTCATCGAGGGGTCTGTCGTAATCCTTTTGCTCGGGCGCAGCCCAGCTCGATTTGGCGTGCCGCAGCAGATACAGCGTCTTCATGAAGGGGAGACTGTCCTCGAGAGACTGGCGCCCGTGACCGGCACAGGCAGAGGAAAACGAATTGCCCGGCATTCTACGCGAATGGCCGGTGCTGGCCAGAAAAAGCGGCAAAAAAAATGGGAAGGCCCTCGCGAGCCCTCCCCAAGAAACGTCACTACAACGTCTGTGAGAGTAATCAGATACTGCGGTCTACCAGGCGGCTGCGCCGCCAACACTGCGGGGGTCCGATGTGGCTTCGATCACGCCTTCGCGAATGACGATGGAGTTGGCGTCACCGAAGGCGAAGCCCGCCTCCTGGAATCCGCGATGCCCCATCGCTTCGAGGGTGGCGCGGGTCTCCGCACTGATGGAGTCGCGCTCGAAACGAATCTGATCCGGCTTCCACTGGTGATAGAAGCGCGGGCTGGCGACAGCCTCTTCCACGCCCATGCCATGATCGATCACGTTCATGACAATATGGAGCACCGTGTTGATGATGGTGGAGCCGCCGGGCGAACCGGTGACCAATACCGTGGCACCGTCCTTGACCACGATGGTGGGCGTCATGGAGCTGAGCATGCGCTTGCCCGGTTCAATCTTGTTGGCTTCGCCGCCCAGCAGGCCGTACATGTTCGGGCTGCCCGGCTTGGCCGAAAAGTCGTCCATTTCATTGTTGAGCAGGAAGCCGGCGCCGGGAACCACGATGCGATTGCCGTAGCTGCCGTTGAGCGTGGTGGTCACGGCCACCGCATTGCCCTGGCTGTCCACCACGGAATAATGCGTGGTGTCCTGGCTCTCGCCGACCCAGTTGCCGGCGAAGATCGACTCGCTGTCGCTGGCAGCGGCCGGATTCATGTCCGCGAAGCGCTCCACGGCGTAGTCCTTGTTGATCAGCTTGTCGATGGGCACGGGATAGAAATCCGGATCACCCAGATGCTCGGCGCGATCGGCATAGGCGCGTCGCAATGCTTCCACCATCAGATGCACCGTCTGCGAGCTGCCCCAGCCCAGCGTGCCAATGTCGTAGGGCTCCAGCATGTTGAGTATCTGCATCAGCACCACACCGCCGGAGGAGGGAGGCGGCATGGACCAGATCTCGTAGCCGCGGTAGTCGCCCCGGATCGGCTCGCGCCAGACCACGTCATAGGTCTGCAGGTCCTCGTGGCTGATCAGGCCGCCGTTGCGCTGCATCTCGGCCACGATCATGTCGGCTGTCGGGCCCTTGTAGAAACCGTCACGCCCTTGCGCAGAGATGCGCTTGAGCGCCTCGGCCAGATCACGCTGCACGAAGCGATCGCCGGCGCGGTAGGGCGTGCCGTCGCGAGTGAACACGGCCAGGGAGGCGACGTGACGCTCGAAGTAGGGCATGGTGTCGTTGAAGTCGCCGGCCAGATCCTCGTTGAGGATGAAACCTTTCTCCGCCAGCGCGATGGCGGGAGCCAGCACCTGTTCCCGAGTCATGGTGCCGTGCTTCTCCAGCGCATCGAGCATGCCGGCCACGGACCCCGGCACCCCGGAGGCCTGCAGGCTGAAGAGGGACATCTCACGATCCACGTCCCCATTGGCATCCAGGAACATGTCGGTGCTGGCTGCCAGCGGCGCCTTTTCCCGGTGATCCTGAGTCAGCACATCGCCGTTGGCCAGGCGCATGACGATGAAACCACCGCCCCCGATATTGCCTGCTGACGGGTAGGTGACGGCCAGAGCAAACCCGACCGCGACCGCTGCATCGATGGCGTTGCCGCCCTGACGCAGGATCTCGACACCGACCTCGGAAGCCAGGGCCGAACGTGAGCTGACTGCCCCGTTGGCGCCAGTGACCGTGTTGGCCAGCGCGCTGCCCGTGACACACTGCACCACCAGGAGCAATGCCGCCAGCAGTCGGAAGACCGGGCGACGGCCGCGCAGAGTGAGCAAAGAGTGGGATGACATGGCGTTCTCCTCTGGCTGTGACTGCCGGATCAGGCGCTCGCCTTGGCACGCACGCGGGCGTCCAGATCGGCCAGCGCCACATGGGCGGACTGAATGGCACTCTCCATCCAGGCGGTGTGCTTGCTGACCTGATCCCCGATGCACCAGTAGCGGCCGTCAACCGAAGCCTGCAGCTTCGCGAAGATCGCCTCCTCTTCCGGAGTCTCGACATTCCAGCGGGCGGAACAGCCCAGCATGTAGTTCATGCGGTGCCAGGCGATGGTGACGCCCTTCTCGACCTGTTGACGGTAATCGGCGTGCACTTTCTCGCCCTGGGAGATCATGGCCTCGATGCGCTGCTCCTGGGTCATGCGGGTGAAGGGCATGCCATTGCCGTAATCGTAGGCGGCCAGAACAACGCCCTTCTGCTTGTGAATGCCGTGCGGCGGATACCAGATCTGGCGGATGGGCTGGTTGGTCCAGCTGATGCCACCGTAGATTCCCTGCTTCTCCCAGAAGCGCTCCTTCGCCTGGAAAGCACCCTTGTACGCGGTGCCGCGACGGATGTACTTGAGCGCCTGGAGGTAATCGGCTGGCAGGTTGTTGGTGATGCCGCTCATGAAATGGCTGGGGATGCAGTTGAAGCAGTAATCCGCCTCGATGGCGTGCGTCTGGCCATCCTGACGGTATTCCACCGCAACGCCCTTGTCGGTCAGGTTCACGCCCAGCACGAAGGCGCGGTACTTGATCTTGCCGTCCAGCACACGGGCGAAGCCGTAAGGAATGCGATCCATGCCGCCCGTGGGCTGCATCAGCATCGGGCCGGTTTCACCTTCGTTGTCGCTGAGCACGTTGCGCGCGGCGTTGGCACGCAGCAGATTGCGCACGTCGATGATGTCCTTCTGCACGGTGTGGGTCACATAGTTGCCGGAGGCGTAGCCGGCGCGGCTGCTGCCGGTGAAGCGGTTGTCGGGCCCCAGATCGCCGAAGGCTCGGATCATGCTCATGACCTGACCGGCCTCTTCGTCGCTGAAGGGCTGATCCAGCTCCAGCTCGGTCATCGCCTTGGACATCAGCTCCGCCATGAAGCCGCGCACATTGGTGGTGAATTCCGCATTGCGGATGGGCTTGCCGCCCATGATGTTGTCGTCCTGGATCCAGGCCATCTTGTTCTCGTTGATGAACATCTCGAGATTGACGCCCAGTTCCTTGCAGTAGTGCAGCGTGTTGCTGTGAGTGCTCGGAATGCGAGCCGCACCGCCATTGAAGAACAGGTGAGGTTCATCGTCCCATTCGCAGTACTGGGGATTGCCGATCTCGTCGATCAGGGTGCCGGCACGAATGGTGAAGATGCGACCACCGGGGCGATGGGAGCCCTCCAGCACTGTACAGTCATAACCGGCCTTGCCCAGTTCGTAGGCCACGGTCAGACCGGAGATGCCGGCGCCCAGGATCACCACCTTCTTGTTCTGATTGGCCAGGCGCAGCAGATTGGGTACCGATGCCGTGGCGCTCGCGGGGATCATGCCCAGCGCCCCGGTGATGCCGAGGATGGCGGCGGTGCCACCGGTGGCGGCGATCAGGTTCAGGAATTCTCGACGGCTGACGGGTTTGTTCACGGACTGGTCCTCTTGTGATTCAGTGCTTCTGTCTATTGGGTGTGACGCGACAATCTGATGACGCTGCAGACCGACGTGCCCAAGTCTGCAAGCGGGTATTCCACAGCTTGGGATTAAATCGGGCACGCTGGCAAAAGTCCTCCCAAAAAGCTTCTGAAAACCTCCTAAATCCCCCGTTTTCGTGGCTTTGCGCTGCCCGCGGCCTCGTGCACCCAACTTGACCTAGGTGGCTTTCTGCGCTCTACTTCGGAGCACACAGCCTGCAGACAACGAGTGCACCTTGCCGGGTCGCACACTCAAATACGGTTCCACCGTGGCATCCGAAAAGATCACTAAATACAGGATCGGCGACTGGGACGTGTCGCTGACCTCCTGCACCCTGACCCAGGGCGACGTCGAGGTGAAAGTCACCCCGCGCAGCATGGACGTGCTTGACTGCCTCGCGCAGCAACCCGGGGATGTCATCAGCCACGAAGAGTTGCTGGGGCGCTTCTGGCAGGGCACCTTTCCTTCTGACCATGCCGTCCACAAGGCCATTGCCGAGCTGCGCAGCGCCCTGGGCGACGATGCGCACCAGCCGCGCTACATCCGCACCATTCCAAAGCGGGGCTATTCCCTGATCGCCGACGTGGTGCGACCGCCATCCTCCGCCGACACAGTCGCCGAGACCGCAGCCGACCCGACAGCCGACAGCCGAAGTCCGACGTGGCACCCGCTGCAGGACAACCGGGTGCTCGCCGGTCTTGGCGCCGCCGCGCTGGCGGCCGTCCTGCTGATCTGGCCGGGCAGCAATGTCGTCAGCGACAAGGACGAAGTGGTGCGCCTTGCCGTGCTGCCCTTCGTCAATCGCGGCCTCAACACCGAGAATCAGTTTCTCACCGATGGACTGCGCGAATCTCTGGTGGACGGGCTGTCCAAGCTCAGTCACATGGAGGTCCTCTCGCCGGCGCGCGGGCTGGCAGACAGCGAGGAGAACCGCCGCTCGGAGCGCATCGTCGACCGCGGGCGTGATCTGAATGCCGACCACGTCCTGCACGGCAGCGTGCAGACCGCCGAAGGGCGCATGCGCGTGACGGTGCAGTTGACGCGCGCCAGCGACGGCGTGCACCAGTACTCCGAGCAGTTCGACCTGCCCATCGAGGATCTGTTCGGCCTGCAGGATCAGATCGTGTCGAATGTCGTCAGCGCCCTGAGCGTGCACCTGGATGAAGAAGAGCGACGCCAGATGCTGGACTGGGGCACCACCGATGCCATTGCCTACGAGCGCTTCCTGCGCGCCGAGTTCTACTACAACCAGTTCAGCCCGGACGATTTCCAGCGCGCCATCGACTACTACCTGTCTGCCCTGGAGGCCGACCCGGACTTCATCAACGCCTACCAGGGGGCTGCCACGGCCGCCAACAACATGGCGGTGTACAGCGGCAGTGAACGAATCGCGGAGCTGACCGAGCTGATCAGCAGCATCCATCGAGAAGTGGCCCGCCTGGCGCCGGACAGCGCCGCCCTGCAGTCCATCAATGAAATGAAGCTGCGCATGAGCGGCACCAGCCAGATCCAGCAGGAAATGCAGCTGCGCGAGCAGATCCTGTCCGGCAACCCGCCGGGTTATGCCATGGCCCACTATGCTCTGTTCCTCATTGGCGCACGCATGTATGAGGAAGCCTCCCAGTTCCTGGATCGCGCCAGCGATGTGGGCCCGTTCGAGATCTCGCCCGATGAAGTGTGGAGCTACCGCAGCAATATCCAGGCACCCCGCGCCATGCTGCTCTCGGCCAAGGGACAGCTGCAGGAGCGTCCCTATCACGTGGGCTTCCTGGGCACGGTCGCCACCAATCTGGCGCTGGCGGGAGACTTCCGACAGGCCGAGATGTTCTTGAACCGGCAACGCGATGTCGACAAGGACGGCCTGCTGGCGCACTACAGTGAAGCAGTCATCGGCTTTCTCAGCGGCGAGATGGCGCTGGGCAATGAGGCCTATCGCGCCATCATGAATCTGGGCGAAGACCACAACTTCACCAAGGGTGCGCTCAGTTTCATGCTGGGCGACGTGGAATCCGGCGTGGAACAGTGGCGGCACATTCCCCCGTTGCAGAAACGTCGTCTCTTCAATGTCACCCACAGCGCCGAGAAGTACTTTCCTTCTGCCGTGCTGGAAGACCCGCGCTACCTTGCTGTCCTGGAAGAGCTGGATTTCGGCATCTCCTGGCAGCGCCGGCTCATGGAAGGGGTCATGGCCATGCAGCCGATGACCGGCGTCGCCCTCAGCGAACGCGCCCGTGCAGCCTACGAAGCAGGCACCTTCATGTCCCGCAACAACCTCTGGAGCGACGAGGACTGGGCGGAACTGGAGTCCCGCAAGCTTGCCGGCATGCAGGCGCAGAACATCCTCGACTGATCCCCGGGCCGCCCTTCGCGCCCTGCCCTCGCATCACCACCGCGCCCGAAAACTGACCGAAAACCTAATGAATTCAATCCTCGAACAGTTATGGGAGGTATTCAGAAGGTTTTTAGGAGGACTTTGCACCCAGCCCTGTGCAGATAATCGAGACGCTATCAAGGTCGAGCCCCCATACCCACAGTAGCGGGCGCACGGTCTCTCTTTCGCAACTCAAGAAACGAATGAAAAGGGATAAATGACTATGAAAATATCGAACCTGCTGACGCTGTCGTCTGTTGCCGCCCTGCTGGGCTCCGTGGCAGCCACCGCACCAGTCGCCATGGCTCAGGCGCCGGCGGCTGAAGAAATCGAAGAAGTGGTAATCATCGGCTCCCGTCGCGCTCCGCGTACGGCGCTGGACTCCGCTGCCCCCGTCGACGTCTTCTCAGCGTCCGACTTCCAGGATCAGGGCACTGCAGACATGAACGATCTGCTGCGCAACCTGGTACCGACCTTCAACGTTGACGTGCAGGACATCAACGACTCCAGCTCACTGGTGCGTCCCGCCACCCTGCGCGGCCTGCCAGCCGATGACACGCTCGTACTGGTGAACGGCAAGCGTCGTCACCGTTCCGCTGCGGTGCAGTTCGGTCGTCAGGGCACCCACTTCCCCGACGTCTCCCAGATTCCGCCGATCGCCCTGCGTCAGGTAGAAGTGCTGCGTGACGGCGCTGCCGCCCAGTACGGCTCTGATGCGATCGCCGGCGTGATCAACTTCCAGCTGAAGGAAAACAGCGAAGGCCTGTCCATCGAGACCAAGACCGGTATTCTGACCGAGACCAACGACGGCCAGCTGAACTATGTCGCCGCCAACCTGGGTCTGCCCCTGGGCCAGAACGGCTTCGCCAACATCAGCATGGACATGACCAACCAGAAGCGCAGCGACCGCAGCATCCAGCGCGGCGACGCGCAGACGCTGATCAACAATGGCAACAACGCCGTGCGAGTGAACGCCCAGCATCAAGGTCTGCCGGACACCGAAATCGTCAACCTGTTCCTCAACGCCGGTCTGGATCTGGGCGGTGACCAGGAGCTGTACTCCTTCTCCGGTTACAGTGAGAAGGAAGTGGAACTCGGCTTCTTCTTCCGCAACCCGGAAAACCGCTCCGGTGTGTTCACCCGTGGTTCAAACCAGCTATTCTTCGATCTGACACCCGGCACCGGCACCACCTGCCCGACCATTCCGCGCGGCTTGAATGCGACCACCAAAGTGACCAGCTCCGTGGCAGCCCGCAATGCCGGCCTGGCCGACCCGCAGTGCTTCACGTTCCTCGAGTGGTTCCCCGGTGGCTACACGCCGGACTTCGGTGGCAAGAACACCGACATGTCCAACGTGACCGGTCTGCGTGGCGAGCTGAATGACGGCACCAGCTACGATCTGAGCCTGGGCAATGGTTTCTCCGAGATGACCTACATCATCTCGAACACCACCAACCCGTCCATGGGTCCGGATTCACCCACCAGCTTCGAGCCGGGTATCTACACGACAATCGAGAACAACATCAACCTCGACCTGTCCAAGCCTTTCGACGTGGGTCTGTACTCCCCCCTGAACGTCGCCTACGGTGTCGAGTGGCGTCGTGAAATCTTCAAGGTGAGCTCACAGGATCAGGACTCCTACCGCATCGGACCATACTCCAGCCTGGGCGCAGGCGTGGGCTCCGACGGCTTCCAGGGTTTCGGCCCGGACCAGCAGGGCACCTGGGACCGCAAGAACTGGAGCATCTACGCTGACCTGGAAGTGGACGTGACTGAACGTCTGCTGCTGGGCGCCGCCATACGTTACGAAGACTTCTACAACACCTTCGGCAATACTACCAATGGCAAGCTGACTGCCCGTTATGCGCTGACAGAGACCACGAACATCCGCACGACGGTCAGCACAGGCTTCCGTGCACCGTCTCCGGGTCAGGCGAACATCTCCAACATCAGCACCGGTGTGGTTGACAGCATTCCTGTGACTCAGGGCCAGATTCCTCCGACCAACCCGATCTCCCAGCTTTTCGGGGGCAAGGAGCTGACACCGGAAGAGTCCACCAACTACAGCATCGGTCTGGCGACGGAGTTTGCCGGTGTGGATCTGACCATCGACTACTACCGCATCGATCTGGATGACCGCATCCTGAACTCTGCGACCTTCGACATCACCCCGGCGATCGCCGAGCAGCTGGAAGCTTCCGGCATCTCCGGCGCCCGCAGCATCGTGTCCTTCAACTACTACACTAACGACATGTCCACCACCAACGAGGGTGTGGAGATCGTGGGTTCGTGGGGAATGGATTTCGAGGACTGGGGCAACACCGAGTTCGCGGCTTCCTGGGCCTGGACCAAGCAGGAGCTGACCAAGCTGACTCCTGGCTTGCTGACCCGCGCCAACATTGCCGACCTGGAAGACGGGATTCCCGCCAACCGCGGCAACTTCCGCGCGAATCACACTCTGGGTGACTGGAGATTCACGCTGCAGGCCAACTACTACGACGAGTACTTCTCTGTACCCGCCAATGCCGACCCGAAGCGCGACTACTGGGTGGGTGACAAGGTGATCTACGGCGGTGAAGTGGCCTACACCCTGCGTGACCGTTACACGTTCATCGTCGGCGCCGACAACATCCTGAACACCGCGCCCGAGAAAGTGCGTCCTGTGGACTTCAACGCCACCACCAGCAACCGGTACGTCACCGGTGGTGCGTTCAGCCCGAACGGCGCCTTCTGGTACGCGCGCTTCAAGATGGACATCTGAGTTCGTCGTGAGATGAACCGGATGAGTTAGTCCTCGAAAGGGTGCCACCGCGGTGGCACCCTTTTCTCAAATGGAGACATAACCGTATGTTACGCAAAGCTTTATTCCCTCTGCTTGCCATCATCGCCATGGCCACCGTCAGTGCGGGCAGCTGGGCGGCCGAACCTCACGAGCCAGTCAATCACCGATTCTGTTTCACCTGCCACGGCACCGACGGCATGGGCAGCGAGGGCATCAACGGCCCGCGCCTCGCCGGCATGGAGCCCTGGTACCTCAAGCGTCAGCTGGAGCTGTTCCGCGCCGGGGGGCGTGGCAAGCATCCGGATGACTATCACGGCATGGAAATGCAGCCGATGGCGGTCATCCTGACCGACGAGAACATCGCAGACATCCTGGAGTGGGCAGCCACCTGGGAATACGTGCCGGCAACCCCGACCCTCACCGGCGGCAATGTCCAGCGCGGCCAGCAGCTGTATCAGGCCTGCGCCAGCTGTCACGGTGCCAATGCCGAAGGCAGCGAGGCCATGAACGCCCCGCAACTGGCCGGCCAGAATGACTGGTACCTCGTCACCCAGCTGAAGAACTTCAAGGCCGGGTACCGCGGTGTTGATCCGCTGGATCAGTACGGCGCGATGATGCGCACCATGACGTCCGGGTTGACCGATGACCAGGCCATCGTGGATGTCGTAAGCTACATCAATACGCTGGGGCGCTGAGGCGCCCCTCCAACAGACCCTGACCTCCGGAGGCCAGACTCATGACACGATTCACCAAGGCAGTTTCCCTTTCCGCAGCCCTGTTCGCCGCCGCCTTCGCGGTGACCAGCAGCGCGCAGGAGATCATCCGTACCGGCGAAGGCCGCAACTTCTTCAACAACATCTACATTCCGCCGGGCGCCGAGACGCTGTACCTCAGCGGTGCGGGCGCTGACCCCCTGCCCGATGGCAGCTACGGCGACATGGAGCAGCAGACGGTCGACACCTTCAACAAGTTCAAGGCCACGCTGGAAGAGCAGGGCTGGTCCATGGGTGACATCGTCCAGGTGCGCGTCTTCGGCGTGGCTGGTGAAGATGGCGAATTCGACTTCGCCGGCTTCAACCGCGGCTACCAGCAGTTCTTCGGCACCGAGGAGAACCCGCTGAAGCCCGTGCGTTCAGTCGTCGAGATTGCCGACCTGGTGGTCGATGGCTGGCTGGTCGAGATCGAGATCCGCGCTGTCAGAATGCCGAAATAATTCCTCCCTCACCGGTGGTCGGGGCCAAGGCCCCAGCACCGGTTTCTCGCCCGCTCCGGGCCATCGCTCCCCACCTCCTTTTTCTCCGGCAGATTGTTGGCAGGAATTTCAGCCTTGGCACGCGCCATAATCGCGCTGAATTCGACCAACCACCTCGCGAGGAAACCCCGATGAAAGCCCTGTTCAAGACTGCCTGCCTGAGCCTTGCCCTTTCTGCCCTGCTGCCCGTCGCCAGTGCCAGTGCCCAGGAGATCGTGCGCACTGGCGAGAGCCGCGTGCTGTTCAACAACATCTACATTCCCGCCGGCGCCGAGACGCTCTACCTGAGCGGCGCCGGGGCCTCACCGGCGGAAGACGGCAGCTGGGGCAACATGGAACAGCAGACGGTCAACATCTTCGAGAAATTCAAGGCCACCCTGGAGGAACAGGGCTGGTCGATGTCCGACATCGTGCAGGTGCGCATCTTCGGCGTGGCCGGACCGGACGGCGAGTTCGACTTCGCCGGCATCAACAACGGCTATCTGCAGTTCTTCGGCACCGAAGAGAACCCCACCAAGCCCGTGCGCACCACAGTGGTGGTGGCCGATCTGGTGAACGAGAACTGGCTGGTGGAGATCGAGATTCGCGCGGCACGCATGCCGCAGTAGCAGGCGCGGCGCGTTCGCCATTCCGTCTGCCGCCGAGTAGAATGCCTTTGTTCAAATTTCCGAGAAATCAACAACAAAGGATACCTACCATGTGCACGCTTTCACGGATCGCTCTGCCTACATCATTGCTCTGCCTGCTGCTGGCGGGAACCGGCTCCGAAGCACTGGCTCAGGAGACAGAAGACAATCTGTCCACGGAGCTGGAGCTCGGTGCCATCTTCACCGGCGGCAACACCAAGGACGAGAACATCAAGTTCAAGGGCACCGTGGTGTGGCTGCAGGAAGCCTGGGAGTACGGGCTGTCCGTGGATGGTTTCCGCTCGTCCAAGGAGGATGAGCTCGCGGCCCAGCGCCTCTACACTGTGGGCTCTGCCACCTACAACATGACGGCAGACACCTTCATCCAGACCCGCGCTGCACACGAGGATGACCGTTTCAGTGGTTATGACAGTCAGTCCGACCTGTCCGTGAACTATGGTCAGAACCTCTTGCGTGAGCACGCCACGATGGACTGGAACTACAGTATCGGTGCCGGTGCGCGCACCTCGCGCACTCCCACCGAGGACTTCGAGGAAGCCATCCTGCGTGTCGCCACGGAATACCAGTGGAACATCTCCGAGAACGCCATGTTCAGCCAGATGCTCAGCGTCGAAGCCGGCGACGAGTCCAGCATCGGCCGTTCCGAAAGCGCCATCCAGTCGGACATCTCCAACAGCATGTCCATGAAGTTCTCCATCAAGCTCAAGCATCAGACAGAAGTGCCCTTCGGGCGCGAGAAGACTGACAGCGAGGCCTCCGTCACCCTGTTGCTGAAACTCTGAGGAAGCGGCCGCCATGACGCCCACTGTTCGCTTCTTCTGGATCACCAGTCTGCTCTGGATTCCCGTGGCCTTCTACACGGTGTGGGCCGCGACCGACGGCACGCTCGCACCGGTTGCTCTGGCCGAGCACACGGGCCCGGTCACCTTCTTTGTCTGCGCCCTGGTGTTCTTTGGCATCGGCGTGCACGACATGTATTTCAGCGACAGCAATCTGCGCCGCAACTATCCGGTGTTCGCCAATCTGCGCTACCTGCTGGAGAGCATTCGTCCGGAGATTCGCCAGTACTTCATCGCGAGCAATCTCGAGGAAGCACCGTTCAATCGCGAGGCGCGCGATCTGATCTATCGTCGCGCCAAGGGGCTGAATGACACGCTGCCCTTCGGCACCGAGCAGGACCTCATGGCCGAAGGCTATCTCACTGTGTTCCACTCCATTCAGGCGCGGGTGGTGACGAAGGACAAGGCCCGCGTGATGTTTGGCGGACCGCAGTGCCGCAAGCCCTACAGCGCCTCCCTGCTCAATATCTCGGGCATGAGCTTCGGTGCCCTGAGCGGCAATGCCATTGCCGCGCTCAACAAGGCGGCCGCCATGGGCGGCTTCGCGCACAACACGGGCGAGGGCAGCATCAGCGCCTATCACCTGCAACATGGTGGCGACCTGATCTGGCAGATAGGCACCGGCTATTTCGGCTGCCGCAATCTGGATGGCTCGTTCAATGACGAGGCCTTTGCGCGCAATGCCACACCGGACGTGGTGAAGATGATCGAGATCAAGCTCTCGCAGGGCGCCAAGCCTTCGCACGGCGGCGTGCTGCCCGGTGCCAAGGTGACCGAGGAGATCGCCCGAATCCGGCTGGTGGAAGTGGGCAAGACGGTGGCCTCCCCGGCCAATCATCCGGAGTTCGATTCACCGCAGGGATTGCTGCAGTTCGTGCAGCGCCTGCGCGATCTGTGCGGCGGCAAACCCACTGGCTTCAAGCTCTGCGTGGGCCGCAAGAGCGAGTTCATGAGCATCGTGAAGGCGATGCTGGCCACGGGAATCCTGCCCGATTTCATCACGGTGGACGGTGCCGAGGGCGGCACGGGCGCGGCACCCGTGGAGTTTTCCGATCGCATCGGCATGCCCTGCCTGGAAGCCACGTACTTCGTCGACCAGGTGCTGCGGGGCGCCGGCCTGCGTCAGCACATCCGCATCATCAGTGCGGGCAAGACGGCCTCAGGCTTCGACATGCTGAGCAAGATTGCCGTGGGTGCCGACACTGTGAACGCGGCGCGCTCCATGATGCTCGCCATCGGCTGCATCCAGTCCAAGTCCTGCAACACCAACAAGTGCCCCACGGGCATCGCGACGCAGGACCCGGTGCGTGGCAAGGCCGTGGACATCGAGGACAAGTCGCGCCGGGCGGCGAATTACCACCAAGGCACTGTGGAGGCCTTCCTGGAGTTGTGCGGGGTGCTGGGCTACGAGGATCCGGATCAAATCCGGCCCTCAGACCTGTTCCAGCGGGTGGGCAAGGACTTGAAGCACTTCGACCAGATCCACACGCCACTGGCGGACGGGCAATTGCTTACCGGCAGCATTCCCGAGGAATATGCCGAGGACTGGGCACGCGCAAGTGCGGAGCGGTTCTGAGAAAAAGGAGTATCCCTGGCGGCGTGCTCTGCGCAGGCAGCGCGACGCCGCAGGGATCAGCGGCAGCAGGTCTCAGCGACGCACGCCGGTGACAGGGATCGCGCCGAAGTCGGTGTCGAAGTTGCCAGCCAGTGAATCACCGTCGATGGTGCCGGCGAAACGCAGTGTGAGGGACTGGCCTTGAGCACTGACCGTGGTCTGGAAGCTCACGGCATTGTCCTGAACTGTCACGCCGCTCAGCGTGGCAGAACCCATTTCCGCGGAGGACATGGTGCCTGTCAGTTCGGGCGTGATGTCGAGAGCCGCAGACAATACGCCTACGGGAGTGTCAATCGTTACATCCCAGCCTCCCACGAAGGGATTCGGTGGTGTGGTCGCGCAGGCAGCCAGGAACAAGGTGGCCACTGCAATCATCAAGCCCTTGTAAAGTCTTTTCATGTTTTCCTCGATTGGTCCGTTCGGCAAAGTATCTTCGATGTGGTGTCGTTCTCGCTGCCTGGTCGCGACCCTGTGGCCACGCGCAACGTCGGGCTATTTTCGCCGGCTGGTCTGGCGAGTCAACGACAATCTGGACACTCCGCCTGTATTGCGCGACGCACGTATGCCTGAATTCTGCAATTTCAGATTTCCGCCAGACATCCGGGACAGACGCGGTGAAGCGAAATTGCCGCACAGGTCGGGACTCGGCTATGCTGGCCGCTCATCACAGGGTTCATCACAAACAGCACGGGGGAAAGGTCATGGCTCGCTTTCGCGTCAATGGCACAGCACAGGAACTGGATATCGAGCCGGAGATGCCGCTGCTCTGGGCGCTGCGGGATGAACTGGGCCTGACCGGCACCAAGTTCGGCTGCGGCATCGCGGCCTGCGGCGCCTGCACCGTCGTGGTGAACGGCAATCCGGTGCGCAGTTGCGTGACTCCGGTCAGCGCTGTCGAAGGCGCCGAGATCACCACCATCGAAGGTCTCGCCGTGAACGCGGCCGGCGGCCTCACGCCGGTGCAGCAAGCCTGGATCGAGCATCAGGTGCCGCAGTGCGGCTACTGTCAGTCCGGCATGATCATGGCCGTGTCCGCCCTGCTGGCGACGAATCCAGCGCCCAGCGATGCCGAGATCGACGGCGCCATCACCAATGTCTGCCGCTGCGGCACCTACCCGCGCATCCGCAGTGCCATCCGTTCCCTTACCGGCGCTACCGCCTGAACGCCAAGGAGCCCGCCATGCCCATGAATCGACGTCGTTTTCTGCTGGGCACCGCCATTGCAGGCGGCGGACTGCTGCTCGGTTATGCCACCACTCGCCCAAGCAAGCACCACTTGGCCAATGCCACGCGCAGCGGCAATGACGCCCCGTTCCTGACCACCTGGTTGCGAATCTCGCCGGACAATAGCGTCACCGTGCTCGTGCCGCATTCCGAGATGGGCCAGGGCGTGCTCACGGCACTGCCGATGATGGCCGCCGACGAACTGGATGCTGACTGGAATCTGGTGCGTGTCGAGCAGGCACCGGCCACGGACCTGTTCGCCAATGGTGTGCTGATCAAGGGTTTTGCCACCTCGCTCGGCGTCAGCATTCCCGGCTTCCTCGATGGCCTCGCCTCTGCCGCCACCATGAAGGTCGCCGAGATCATGAATATGCAGATCACCGGGGGCAGCAGTTCTGTGCGCTTCACCGGCGAACAGGGCATGCGGGTCGCCGGTGCTGCCGCAAGGCAAATGCTGCTCCAGGCGGCCGCGCAGCAACTGCAGGTGCCCCAATCCGAACTGAGCACACGCATGAGCCATGTACATCACGAGGCAAGTGGCCGCTCGCTGAGCTATGGCGAGCTGGCCGGCGCGGCAGCACGGTTCGAGCCCCCGGCCAGTCCTGTGCTGAAGCGACCGGAGCAATACACGCTGATGGGACGGCCCATCCCCCGCATCGACATCCCGGCCAAGGTGGATGGCACGGCGGCATTCGGCATCGATGCCCGACCTGCGGGCATGCTCTACGCCGCCGTGAAGACGGCGCCGGTGTTCGGCAGTCGACTCGCCTCCGTGGACAGCGCCAGTGCCCTGCAGCGCCGCGGCGTGGTGCGCGTGGTCGAGCTGGACGATGCCGTGGCCGTGGTGGCCGACAATTACTGGCGCGCACGTCAGGCACTGGATGCCATGGCCGTGAGCTTCGAAGCCACGCCCAACGACGGCGTGACCACGCAGTCGATCTTCGCGCAGTATGATCAGGCCCTGCAGGGCGAGCTCAGTGAAGACGTCGAGAAAGGCGATACGCCGGCAGCACTCGCCACCGCCAGCAGCGTGGTGGAAGCCACCTACCGCGTACCTTACCTGGCCCATGCCGCCATGGAACCGATGAACTGCACCGTGCATTTCCACGACGGTCGCTGCGACGTGTGGACCGGCACTCAGGACAACCTCGGCATCCGCGGCCGCGTCGCGAGTGTGTCCGGCCTGGACGAGAATGCCGTGACGGTGCACGCGCACTACCTGGGCGGAGGCTTCGGCCGACGCCTGCCGAATGCGACGAACACCATCGACCAGGCCACCCGCATCGCCATGCAGTTCGATGTGCCGGTGAAGACGATCTGGAGCCGCGAGGACGACATGCAGCAGGACTACTACCGTCCTGCCGTCACCAGCCGTTTCCGCGCCGGCTTCGATGCCGCCGGTCGGCTGACGGCCTGGGAGAATCACTACATCGGCAAGAACGAACCGGCCGAAGCTGCGCACACGCCCTATGACATTCCCAACCAGTCCATTGCCTACGCCGACAGCCCGACGCATATCCCCTTCGGCGCCTGGCGCAGCGTGGCGCATTCGCAGCACACCTTCTTCCTGGAATCCTTCGTGGACGAACTGGCGCACCACGCCGGACAGAATCCCTATCAGTTCCGTCTGAACCTGCTGGCGGACAAGCCACGCCACGCGGCCGTGCTGAAGGCGGCGGCCGAACAGGCCGGATGGGATCGCAATCTGCCGGCCGGGCGTGCGCGGGGCATCGCCCTGCAGGAAAGCTTCGGCAGCATCGTGGCCCAGGTGGCGGAAGTATCCATCGGAGAGGCGGGCGAGGTGCGGGTTCATCGCGTGACCTGCGCCATCGACTGTGGCCGTGCAGTGAATCCGGACACCGTACGTTCACAGGCGGAAAGCGGCGTGATCTTCGGTCTCACGGCGGCTCTTTACGGCGAGATCAGCATCGACAAGGGCGCCGTGGTCCAGCGCAACTTCAACGATTACGAGATGCTGCGCCTGCGCGAATCACCTGACATCGATGTGGTGACGATTGAATCCGGGGCCGCCCTGGGCGGTCTGGGAGAGCCGGCCACGCCGCCCATCGCGGCGGCGGTGGCCAATGCGCTGTACATCCTGACGGGGCAGCGCGTGCGCGAACTGCCCCTGAAGAACTATCGGTTCACTGCGGCGCCGTCCGAACGCGCCTGAGCCTGTCGCTGGGTGGTCATCAACTGATGGAACTCGGCGAATTCCAGCCCGCCTGACTTGTCCTTGTCGAGCACGACGAAGGCCATGGCCAGGCGCTGGCGCGCGCGCTCCGGCATCTCGTCCAGCACGATCCTGCCATCCTGGTTGGTGTCCATGAAACCCATGCTGAGACTCGTCACATACTCCTGCCGATTGATCTGCTGCACGTCGTCCGCCTTGCTGGCATAGCGGAAAGACACCCCGCCATAGAGCATTTCCTCCCAGGTCTGCTCGCCGAAGCTCACTTGCGCCGTCGCGTCCGGATTGCTCGGATTGTTGTCAGAGTTGTCATACACCATGCTGTGGATCAGTCGCGTGCCCGCCGGCACCTGGAGCGGCTCCTCCAGCTGGAAGTAACGCTGCCAGTTGAAATCGTAGTGCGGCACGGACAGCAGCAGTTCCTCGCGACCGTCGGGGTAGATCACACTGAAGCTGGCACTTCGGCCCCGATAATGCGCATGAGGGAAGAGGCTGTAGATCACCGCGTCCTTCTGGAACTGGTAATAGGCCCGCTCCTCGTCCTGACTCTCGCCCGGCGGGATCTCGATGTCGACATTGAGGATGGCATAGTGCTGGAGGGTGTACTCCGGCGGCTCCTCGGCGAAGTACAGCCCGATGCGGGTCTGATCCACGGTTTCGCGGCCATAGGTGGTGTAGTGCATCTGGCTGAAGAAGGTGGCACCGGCCGGCACCAGGATGCCCGTGCCCTCGGGATACTCGTAGATCTCGTTGCCCGGCACGAAGGTCATCAACTGGGACTGCAGCAAGGCGTCGCCGATCGGCGTGCCCAGGTCGATGTCCATAGGCTCGTCGCGCAGGCCGAAGGTGGCGATGGCGTGATGCAGCACCTGACGATCGCTGGGCACGATCTGCACGGCACGCACCCAGACATCGTGATCGAGCGGGTTGTCGACGCTCAGGATCTGGTAGTCCAGCGTGCCAGTGGCCGGCACGGAGAACGAAGGCAGATCGACGATCAGATCGGGCTCGCCCAGCTCCCAGGCATTGTCCGGTTCGACCACCGCCAGCAGCGGGTCCTCGCCCGCGCCACGCGGGGCTCCCGCATCGATCCAGCGCACCAGAGTCTGTGCCTGCTCGATGCTCAGGCTCATGTCGTGCTTGAACCGATTGACCTGCGGGTCGGCGTGCCAGGGCGGCATGCGCCGGGTCAGGATCACTTCGCGGATCATGGGCGAGAAGCCCTGCACCATTTGATGACTGTTCATGGCCCAGGGTCCGATGCCGCCGGGGCGGTGGCAGCTGGCGCACTTTTCCACCAGCAAGGGGGCAATGTCGGTGGCATATGCTGGCACGCTGGCCGCCGAGGCCAGCGTCAGGAGCTCGAAGCCGGCATCAGCGGCGGGCGTGCGACGGGCCTGCGCGAGGGACTTGCCCTGGAGCGCGGCCTCCAGCGCCTGCGCGAGATAGTTATCCCCCGAGCCGTCGGCCTGTGCGGTCGCAGGGCCCTGATAGACGATCTCCCAGCGCGCCGGGTCGATCACCAGGACTTCACCGGCATGCTGCAGGTCGAGGGTCGTCGTGACAAGGCCGGTGTCGTCCAGCAGCAGCGGTGCGGTGATGCCATGCGTCTTCCTGTCGGCGGCGGCGTCCTCGCGCGTGAGGCCGGCTTCGGCATTGATCAGGAAGAAGGGGACCTGCTGCTGCGCATGGCGCGCGATCTCCTGTTCCACACGCGCGGCCGCCGTCGCCACGGCAGCGGAGTCGCGGCGATGACTCATCAGGACCACCGCATCGGCATCGCGGTGGTAATGCAGTTTCACGGCCTGACCGCGGTCGTCCAGCAACAGGAAGTCCGGCGCTTCGGCGGCCACCGCGGGCAGCGTCGCAGTGGCAGAAACGGCGAGAAGCAGCGCGACACGCAGTCGACGCAGCACAACACAAGGCAGGGACATGAAAGCCTCCGATGATCGGACATGGACAGATTGCCGGCATGGTAAGGCTTTGCATCGGCGCAATGAATGCCCACAACCTGCACGACACCGCTTTTGCAGAATCTGCGTACAGATTGCAGTTTTTGCACATCTAGGAAGCGTCGGCTGCCTTGCTCGAAAGGTAGTTCTGCTTGATGAAGTCCCCGAGCAACTCGAACTCCTGCCCCCTCGTGCTGGCGCGGCGCCAGACCAGGCCGATCTCCCGGAAGCTGTCCTTGTCCAGCGGCGTGGTCTTGATGCGGGTGTTCTTCAGCAAGGAAGAGCCGATGGCCATTTCCGGGAGATAAGTCACCCCCAGGTCTGCGTCGACCATCTGCACCAGGGTCAGCAGACTGGTGGCCGCGATGTCGCTGACCTTGTCGGCATTGTTGATGCTGCAGGCAGTCAGCGCGTGATCGCGCAGGCAGTGGCCGTCCTCGAGCAACAGGATGCTGTCCTCGGGCAGATCACTGACCTGACGGGCATCCTTGGGCACCAGCGCGCTCTTCGCCTGATGCGCCAGGTAGAAACGATCCTTGAACAGAGACAGCTCGGTCACATTGCGCAGATCGTAGGGCAGCGCGATCAGGATGATGTCGAGCTCGCCATCCATCAAATGGGCGTAGACTCGCTCGGTGAGATCTTCCTTCAGATAGAGCTTGAGATCGGGATAGGCCTTGCGCAGAGCGGGCAGCAGGCGCGGCAGCAGGAACGGGGCAATCGTCGGGATAACCCCCAGCTTCAGCTGCCCGGTCAGCGGCTGCTGATTTCCCTGAGCGATGTCGACCAGCTCTTCAAGATCCCGCAGCACCTGGCGCGCCCGCACGGCGATCTGCCGCCCCAGATTCGTGACCGTGACGTTCTTGTTCGTGCGATCCACCAGCTGAATGTTCAGCGTGCTCTCCAGCTCACGGATGGCTACGCTGAAAGCCGGCTGGGACACGAAGCAGGCCTCTGCCGCCTTGCCGAAGTGCCCGATCTGGTCCAGGGCAACGAAGTAACGCAGCTGCTTGGTGGTGGGCAGATGATGCATGACAGGCTCCTGTGCGATGGTTTTTCCGCAGGCTAATCGACTTTTGATATCGTCGCAATAGCTTTAATCCATTTCCTGTATCCACAACGGCAGGCCTATGATCGCGCCATGTATTGAGAGACACCGCCGCAATACGAGTGACAGGCCCTTGCCGGAGCACGCTACCCCATGGAGTGCTCCGGTTTTTTTTGCCTCCGATATACATCGATTTCACGCCATAGTATCTTCGCCCGCCACACTCGGGAGCCGGTGATGCCGGCTGGATACGGACAAACTCGTGATCCTCTTGATACTTGGACTGGCACTGTGCATCGGTGCACATGCGGCGTGCTCGGGCGAGCGTGGTCGGACTCTCGCGCATGCACTGGGTCGTCCTCGCCTGCTCGCCCTGGTATCGGCCGCAGTGGTGGTCGGCGTCGCACTGGTGATTGCCGGCAAGAGCACCGCCGCTTTCATCCAGATCTGGGTACCGCCGTTTCCGTTGCGTGACGGCACCCATCTGCTGATGATTTCCGCGTGTCTCGTGTTCGTTGCCGGACTGCTGCCGGATTCCCACACCCGCGCACTTGTTCGTCATCCCTTGCTCGTCGGTCTGGCGCTCGCGGGCATCGCGCATCTGCTGTCGAATGGGGATCTGGCGTCAATCCTGCTGTTCGGAGTGCCCAGCGCATGGGCGCTGCTGCAGGTGGTCGTGCGCGAACGCAAGCACCCCATGACGCCGGTGGCACCGGCGCTGCAATGGGACGCCGCCGCCATCCTGCTGGGCATGATTGCCTACAGCGCACTTTTGGTGTTTCATGGGCCCCTGTTCGGGTTTGCGCTGACAGGGCCGTTCTAGGATTGGGCCGGAGGGGGATGCCAGATCATGCAAATTCAGGTGGAGAAGTTCACGCGTCTGTTGACGCGGACGACCGGAGTCATGGCCGTGGCGCTGGGCTTGCCGGCGCAGCTCCTCGCCCAGCCCGGCAGTGCCCAGCCGTCCCCTCAGTGGTCAGGCATCTGGAACGCGGAAGGGAGTCTCATCACTCTCAGAGTCACCCATCAGAACGATCAGTTGAATGTTGAGCCCCTCGTGACCATGGGCTACGAATGGCGCAACAGCATCGGGGAGATCAGGGGCAACAGCGCCACGCTCGATGTCGAATACCAGGGGGTTGTGGCACGGGTGCTGGTGCAGCTGGGCGATGACAACACCGCCATGGTACGCGCACTCAGCTGTCAGCCGGACTACCATGTTGTATGCGCACTGGTACAGAATCAGCAGGCGCTCTTCCGCCGAACTGGCGCGGCGAATGCCCAGACCAGCGCCGCCGGTTCCACCGCCAACTGACGTGGCCTGACACTTGCCTCAGGCCGTGAAGCCTCAACCCAGCTCGGCCATGCTCGTGATCTTGCGGCCGACGATCCCATAATCGATCGCCTCTTCCACCGTCATCCAGTAGTCCCGATCCGTATCCCGCGCGATTCGCTCCAGAGGCTGCCCTGTCTCGGCGGCAATCAGCTGATTGATGCGCTCGCGCATCTTGATGATCTGCTCCGCCTGAATCTTGATGTCCGAGGCGCGACCGCGCGAACCGCCCGAAGGCTGATGCACAAGAAAGCGCGTGTTGGGAAGACTGAAGCGGTTCTCTTTCTTCGCCGCCAGATAGATGGTGGTGGCGGCACTGGCAACCCAGCCGGTACCCACCACGCGCACTTCGGGCTTGATGAACTTGATCATGTCGTAAACCACATCGCCCGACTCCACGTGCCCGCCTGGCGAGCTGATGTAAATGGTGATGGGCTCATCGCCGGCAGCGGCCAGGGCCAGCAGTTTTTCCGTGACAGAGCGCGCGAGCCTCTCGTCGATCTCGCCGAAGATCGTGATGGAGCGCGACTTGAAGAGCTTCTCATCGATGAAGCGACTCGTGGGCGCCTCGACGTTGGACTGCTCGGGGGATTCATTTGCGTGCATAGACTACTCCAGAAGTTTCAGGAACCGGCGTGCGTTTCCCTGCCCAGCGGCTTGAAGGCGATCAGCAGCTGGGGCAGAAGAGTCAGCGCGCCCAGAAGGGCGACCATCATGGCGATGCTGGTGAGCAGGCCGAAGACAATGGTGGGGATGAAATTCGACAGCACCAGGATCGAGAAACCGGCCACCACCGTCATGGTGGTGAAGTACATCGCACGCGCGATGCTGTCATGACAATGGAACATGGTGGCGCGGTAGCTGCCGAGTCGGTGGAACTCGTGCTGGAAGCGATGCATGTAGTGAATGGTGTTGTCGACGCCGATGCCCACGGCGATGGCCGCAATGGTGATGGTCATGATGTCCAGCGGAATGCCCAGCCAGCCCATCAGACCCAGCACCAGCAGCGCAGCGATGATGTTGGGGATGATGCAGAGCACGGCAATCGGCAGTGAGCGGAACAGGAACAGGAACATGATCATGATGGCGAACAGCACCACGCCCAGCGTCAGGATCTGGGACTGGTACAGGCTCTGCAGCACATTGTTGTAAAGCACCAGAATGCCGGTGACATGCACCTGCTCGGCGGCATAGCCGAATTCCTGCTGCAGCCCCTGCTGGATACCATTGATCAAGGCGTTGCGATTGAGGTTCTCGTCCGACTCGATCACACGCACATTGAAGCGCACCTGGTTGTCGGCCACTGACACGAAGGGGGTCAGCACCGAGCTTTTCAAGGTTTCCGGAATGCGCGAATACAGCAGGGCCCAGACGAAGCTGTCCACGGGTGTATCATTGTTCAACTTCTCCGCCAGATGAATCACGGAACCGAAGGACAGCACCTTGCCGGTTTGTGGATTATTGTCCAGATAGTCGTGAATCCGCTTGATCTCGTCCATCCTGGCCCCAGTGAACCAGTAGGCGTCATTCGGTTCTTCCTCGAAACCGTCGTCGAAACCATCGTCGAACTCGTCCTCGATCACCGGCAGGTTGACGACCACATCCAGCGAGAGTGTTCCGCCCAGTTTTTCGTCGAAGAGTTTCATGCCCTGATGTATCTCGGTGTCTTCGCTGAAGTATTCGATGAAGCTGTTCTCCACCCTCAACTGAGTGAGGCCGACCACGCTGAAGACGAAGACCGCGCCTGAAATCCACAACACCTTGTTGCCGAGTCGGTCGGTCACGCGCGCCAGTGCCGAGGTCAGCGCGAGGCTGCTCTGATGCTGGTAGACGGTGTCATCCTTGCTGAACAGGGACATCAGCGCCGGGAACAGTGTGAACACCACCAGCAGTGCCGTCAGCACGCCGATGACCATGATCCAGCCAAAGGAAATGATGGGGGATATGCCGCTGACCAGCAGCGAAGCAAAAGCCACGATCGTCGTCAGCGCGGTGTAGAGGCAGGGCTTCCACATGGAGATCACGGCGTGGCGCAGCAGCTTGCCGTGCTCGGTGTGGCGCCGGGTTGCACGCAGCTGGCGATAGCGCACGATCAGGTGCACGGTCAGGGAGATGGTGGTGATCAGCAGCAGCGACATGAAGTTGGACGAGACCACCGTGACCCGCCAGTCCATCAATCCGAGGATGCCCACCACGATGACGCTCGCCACGGCGCAGCAGGCCAGCGGCAGGAAGACCCAGCGCAGGCGGCGGAAGATCAGCCCGAGCGCGAAGACGATGAAGGCGAACACTCCCAGACTGAAGGTGGCCAGGTCGTTCTGCACGAAGGTGACCAGGTCATCGGCGATCATGGGCGCCCCGCCAAGGTAGAGCGTCCCGCTCTGCTGGTAGCCGTTCAGGATGCTGCGAATGCGGCTGATGTCCTCATGCCGCTGCTCGGCAGTCAGGGTGCTGTAGGCGTCGAATTCGGCGGTCACCCGCTCCAGCTCCGCCGCTTCTTCTGCGCCGAGCCCTTCCGCGTCGCGCTTGCGACGCAGGTCCTCGCGCGCCTGGATCAGGGAGTGGTAACGCTCGTCGCGGGCGAAGCTCACCAGCAGGGCGGCCGTCTGACCATCGGGGCTGATGATGGCATTGCTGAACACCGGGCTGGTGATCAGCTCTTCCCGGGCAGCGGCCAGATCGATGCCAGGGGTCAGCACCGTGGCGTAATTCTCGGAAATGCTCATCAGCTCGGTGTCACCGAAGATGGGCACGTTCAGCAGGCTGTCCACCGATTCCACGCGCTCGATGGTGAGCAGTTCCTCGCGCAGGTCTGCGAGCACCTGGAAGGACTCGGGGCTGAACAGATCGGCCGTGGGGGTAAAGGCAATGGTGACGGCATCGCGGGTGCCATAGCGATTGTTGACCTGCCGCGAGTACTCCAGCTCCTCGTCGCCTTCCATCAACAGGGAGTCGGCGGAGGCATCCAGCCGGAAGTACTGTGCGTACCAGCCGAAAAGCGCCGTGACCAGCAACAGCAGGAAAATCACCAGCACGGGACGCCCGAAGACAAGCCTGGTGTAAAGACCGGAAAAAGTGGAGCGCATGGTATTCCCTGAAAATGAGCAGCGGCCAACTATACCTTGTTGGCCAGGGGCTTGCACCCCGCAAAGCCACGTGGCGAGCGGCCACCAGCCCCTTTGCGCGACTTTGCGCAGCGGTGTTCCATGTGCATGAAAATTGTTTTAAATCAAAGAGTTTTCGGGTGACTTGGACTCACAATTAGTCACAATGTGCGGCTTGCGGCAATGCCGGATGCTTGATTAAAGTGGCACTGTAGCGTCGGTCAGGGTATGTTCCCGTCCCTGACGCGTACAGCCCGAAGACGAAGCGAGTGCCGGGGGCGCCGCCGGGCAGGACAAGGGAACACAGTGGTCGTGAGGAAGAGGAGTGTGCAGTGATGAACAAGATTGCCGGACTGGTTGCAGGAACCCTGCTGTCAGCAATGCTGTCCCTTGGCGCAATGGCGGACGATTTCCTCAAGCCGATCAAGGACTTCACCCTGGTGGATCATCTGGGCGTGACGCATTCGCTGGCCGAGTACGCAGACAAGGACTACATCGTGATGTACATCCACGGCTCGGGTTGCCCGATTGCCCGCCTGTCCGTACCCGAGTACCAGCAGATCACCCAGACCTACAAGGACAAGAACATCGAGTTCCTGATGCTCAACTCGTTCATCCAGGACGACATGGCACGCATCCAGAAGGAAGCCGAGGAATTCAATATCGAGTTCCCGATTCTCAAGGATGAAGATCAGACCGTGGCCAAGTCCTTGGGCGTGGAGCGCACGGCTGAAGTGTTCGTGATCGACCCGCGCACCCGTGAAGTGCACTTCCGCGGCCCGATCAATGACGCCCTGGGCTACGAAAGCCAGCGCAATGAAGCGGACAACCACTACTTGACCGATGCCCTGGAAACCATCCTGGCCGGCGGCGTGGTGAACATGGACGACATTCCCGACTCCAAGGGCTGTCTGGTGGGCTTCTTCCACCCGGCCGTGACCGGCCTGTAAGTCCGGACGGCAGGCCTGGAGCCATCCGGGCGGCGCCACAAACACAAAGGGCCTTGCGTGCAGACGCAAGGCCCTTTTGTTTTGCGCTCGTGGCGGCGCGGACCGCGCGTGCGGCCGTGTCTCAGTCGACGAAGGCGCGCTCGATCACGTACTCGGCCTTGATGCCCTGGCGGGACTCGCCAAAACCCCAGTCGTTGAGGATGCGGCTGATGTCCTTGAGCATGGCCGAGCTGCCGCACAGCATGAAGCGATCGTCTTCCTTGCAGGCATGGGGCAGGCCGATGTCCGAGAACAGCTTGCCGCTGAGCATCAAGTCGGTGATGCGGCCGGTATTGACGAAGGCTTCGCGGGTGACAGTGGGGTAATAGATCAACTGCTCGCGTACCTGCTCGCCGAAGAATTCGTTCTGCGGCAGTTCCTGGCTGATGTAGTCGCGGTAGGCCAGGTCAATGATGCGCCGGACGCCGTGCACCAGAATCACTTTCTCGAAGCGTTCGTACACTTCCGGGTCCCGGATGATGCTCATGAACGGGGCCAGCCCGGTGCCGGTGCCCAGCAGGTACAGATGACGCCCGGGCAGCAGGTGATCCGCCACCAGGGTGCCGGTGGGCTTGCTGCTGATCAGCAGTTCGTCGCCGACACGTATGTTCTGCAGGCGCGAGGTCAGCGGGCCATCGGGCACCTTGATGCTGAAGAACTCCAGCTCTTCCTCGTAGTTCGCACTCGCAATGCTGTAGGCGCGCATCAGCGGCTTGCCCTCGACTTCCATGCCGACCATCACGAAATGGCCATTCTCGAAACGCAGGGACTTGTCGCGGGTGGTGGTGAAGCTGAAGAGGGACTCATTCCAGTGGTGCACGCTGGTAACGCTTTGCTTGGAGACTGCCGCCATTGTGTTTCCTGCCAGTGATCAGTGAGAGAAATGCCGGCGCCGGGCAAGGCCGGGCGAAGCGGGGCGCATTGTAGACAATCGGTCAACTACCTGTAAAACAGATAATCCCCATATCCTTGATCGGTTTTTCTGATATATCCTGCGCCCGACGCGCCACTTGGCCCGCGCTGTGAACGGAGCCGGACGATACAGGGGCGAGTGTGTGAATTCAAGCCGCTGGCAACTGCGCCGGCCGGGAGCCCCCATGCATTACACCCTGCGCCAGATCGAAGTCTTTCTTGCCACGGCCCATTTCGAGAACGTCACCCAGGCCGCCCAGAGCCTGGCGATGTCCCAGTCGGCCGCCAGTTCGGCCCTGCAGGACCTGGAGCAGCGTTTCGAGCTGCAACTGTTCGATCGTGCCGGCAAGCGACTGCAGCTCAACGCGCTGGGCAAGTCTTTGCGCCCGCGCGCCGAGGCGCTGATGGCCCAGGCCCGTGAATTCGAACGCAGCCTGTCGCAGCATTCCGAGATCGGGGAGTTGAAGGTGGGAGCCACGCTGACCATCGGCAATTATCTGGCCGTGGCCATCATGGCGGACTTCATGGGAGAACATCCCGGCGCCCGGGTCAGTCTGACGGTGGAGAACACGGCGGGCATCGCCAGCCGCGTCCGCAACTTCGAGCTAGACATCGGCCTGGTGGAAGGGGAGTTGCAGGACCCGGTGCTGGACGTGCTGCCCTGGCGCGAGGACGAATTGATGCTGTTCTGCTCTCCGCAGCATCCTCTCGCACAGCGCCCGGTCCTGGAGGATGGCGACCTGCTGCAGGCCCAGTGGATCGTGCGCGAAGCCGGTTCAGGCACACGACAGGCCTTCGACCGTGCCATGCACGGCCTGCTTCCGGACCTGGACCTGCGCCTGGAACTGCAGCACACCGAGGCGATCAAGCGCGCCGTGGAAGCCAATCTGGGCATCGGCTGTCTTTCAGCCATCACCCTGCGCGAGGCCATTGCGCGCGGTTCGCTGGTGGCGCTGAGCGCCCCGCAACGCGACTGGAGCCGGCGTTTCTACTTCATCCTGCACAAGCAGAAATACCGCAGTGCCGGCGTGCAATCCTGGCTGGCGCTGTGCCAGCGCCATGCTGCCTGAGATCAGCTGTCACCGCCGGCATCCGCCCGGTTCAGCAAGTCGTGCAACTGCGGAAACAGCGCGGCATTCGCCACCAGGATGTTCTGGTCATGAAACTCCGGGCTGACCCCCTCGGGCACCGGCTTGAAATGCCCGTAACGGGCGCCGGCCTCGCGGGCGATCAACTGGGCGGCGGCGAAGTCCCAGAGACTCAGGTTCTCGTAGTAGCCGTCCAGCCGCCCCATGGCCACCCAGCAGATGTCCAGTGAGGCGGCGCCCAGTCGACGAATGTCCGCGCACTCCTGCAGCACCAGCGCGAGCCGGCGCACGATCGGCCGCATATCGCCCTTGATGTAGGGAAAGCCGGTGGCCACGATGGCCCGGCGCAGCTGCGTCTTGGTGGCGACCTTGATCGGACTGTCGTTGAGCCAGGCGCCGCCGCCCACCACTGCGTGGAAGGTCTCGTTCACGAAGGGATTGCAGACCACGCCGCAGAGCACGCGCCCCTGTTCGGCGTAGGCGATGGAGACCGCACTCTGGAAATGCCCCTGAGCGTAGTTCACGGTGCCGTCGATCGGGTCGATGATCCACAGCGGCCCCTGCCAGGCGGACAGATCCTGCATGGTCGGCGCCGACTCCTCCGCCAGGATGCGATGCCCGGGAAAGCGTTCGCGGATGGCATCGCAGATGAACTGGTCGGCCTTGAGATCGGCGTGGGTCACCAGTTCGGCGCCGCCCTTGTAGGTAGTGCTCAGGCCCTGCACGGCCAGACGTTCGCGGCGGATGAGCTCGCCGGCAGCTTCGGCGAGAGTGCGTGTGAAGGCGGGGATATCGGGATGCATGGCGGTGTCCGGCTGGAGAGAGGCGCGCAGTATAGCAGCGCTGCCCGCCCGGCAGCAGGCCGACGGATGACGGCGCCGCGCCGGGCGGAGTATCCTGCGCGAATGTTGATGTCATCCCACCCAGTACAGCCCCCGCGGCCTTCCTCGCAGCGAGCCCGCCCATGAGACTGCACTCCTGGGGCCGCTACCCCGTCTCCGACAGTCAGCCGCATGCCCCGCGCACGCCGGCTGCCATGGCCGCCCTGTTGCGCCACCAGGCAAGCGCCCCTGCCAGCCTTATCGCCCGCGGCCTGGGGCGCAGCTACGGCGACAGCGCCCTGGCCGCCGAGGTCATCCAGACCCAGGCGTTCGATCATCTGCTGCGTTTCGACGAATCCAGCGGCCAACTGCGTTGTGCCGCCGGCGTCAGCCTTGACCAGGTGCTGCAGGTCTTCCTGCCCCGGGGCTGGATGCTGCCCGTGGTGCCGGGCACCCGCTTCGTCAGCGTGGGGGGCGCCATCGCCAGTGATGTGCACGGCAAGAATCATCATGTGGCCGGCACCTTCGGCGAGCATGTGACTCGGCTCACCCTGCTGCAAGCGTCCGGCGAAGTCGTGGAGTGCGCCCCCGACCAGCACAGTGATCTCTTCAACGCCACCTGCGGCGGCATGGGCCTGACCGGCATCATCCTCGACGCCACGCTGCGGCTGCAGCGTGTACCGGGCTCGGCGATCCTGCAGCAGAGTCTGCGCAGCGCCAATCTGGAGGAAGTCGTCGCGCAGTTCGAGGAACACGCCTCCGCGACCTATTCCGTGGCCTGGCTGGACTGTCTGGCACGCGGCAGCGCGCTCGGCCGGGCCCTGCTCTATCTAGGCGAACATGCGCAGGACGGCCGCTATCTCGCGCCACGCCCCGGCCGCCTGAGCGTGCCCTTCGATGCGCCCGCCTTCCTGCTCAACCGCTTCAGCATGCGTGCCTTCAATGCCCTGTACTACGCCCGGCGTGTGGACCCGCAGGCGCGACAGCGGCTGGAGGCGGACAGCTATTTCTTCCCGCTGGACGGCATCGCGCACTGGAATCGCCTCTACGGCAAGCGCGGCTTCCTGCAGTACCAGTGCGTCATTCCCCAGGACGCCGCACTGCCGGGCATTCGCCGCGTGCTGCAGACCAGCGGTGCCGCTGGCAAGGGCTCGTTCCTGTCGGTGTTGAAGAAGTTCGGCCCCGGCAATGCCCATTGGCTGTCCTTCCCGCTGGCGGGTTACACCCTCGCGCTGGACTTCAAGTTCGAGCCCTCTCTGCTGCCGCTGCTGGATGAGCTCGACCGCATCGTGCTGGACCACGGCGGCCGCCTGTATCTGGCCAAGGACGCCCGCATGAGTGCGCAGACCTTCCAGCGCAGCTATCCCCGCTGGGAAGACATGCGCGCACTGCGCCTTGCAAGCGGCGCGGATCGTCTGTTCAATTCGCTGCAGTCGCAGCGCCTGGGCCTGTGAGCCGTCTTTCGGAGAACGCATGAAGAACATCCTGATCATCGGAGCCAACTCGGCCATCGCCAAGGCCGTGGCGCGTGCCTGTGCCGAGGAGCACGCCCGGCTGTTCCTGCTGGCCCGGGACAGCGCCCTGCTGGCCGTGCAGAAGCAGGATCTGGAGATTCGCGGAGCCGCCGCAGTGGACTACGCCCCCCTGGATGTCACCCATTTCAGTCTGCACGAGGCCGTGCTGGAACAGGCGCTGGACACCCTGGGCAGCATCGATCTGGCCGTGATCTGCCATGGCAGCCTGCCCGATCAGGCCCGCTGTGCCGAACATTTCGATGCCGCGCTGGAGCAGTTCAACATCAATGCCCTCAGCACGATCTCCCTGCTCACCCTGCTGGGCAATCACATGAGTGCACGCAAGCAGGGCTGCATCGCCGTGGTGACCTCGGTGGCAGGGGACCGCGGCCGTCCGTCGAACTATGTCTATGGTGCAGCGAAGGGCATGGTGTCCCAGTATCTGCAGGGCCTGCGCGGTCGGCTGTTTCCTCACGGCGTGCATGTGGTCGATGTGCGCCCTGGCTTCGTCGACACCCCGATGACGGCCCATCTGCGCAAGGGCCCGCTGTGGAGTTCGCCGGAACGCATCGCGCAGTGCCTGCTCGAGGGCGTGCGCCAGCGGCGCCACACCGTCTATGCGCCGGGCTACTGGCGCCTGATCATGGCCGTGGTGCGCGCCATCCCCGACGCCCTCTTCAAGCGTCTGCCGCTCTGAGCGCAGGCCGCGACCACAGGACACTCTCATGAGCAAGCACGCGGCCCCGGACGATCTCGCTGCACTGCCCTTGTATGTCGATCTGGACGGCACGCTGCTGCGCAGTGATCTGCTGCTGGAATCCTTTCTGGAACTGCTCAAGCAAAACCCGCTCTACCTGCTCCTGATTCCCCTGTGGCTGCTGCGCGGCAAGGCGGCGCTGAAGCGCGAGATCGCCCGCCGCGTGCAACTGCGCATTGACCTGCTGCCCTGGAACGCCGGCCTGCTCGCTTATTTGCGGAAACAGAAGGCCAGAGGGCGACGCCTCGTGCTCATCTCTGCGTCGGATCAGCTGCTGGTGGATGCTGTCGCGGCGCATCTGGATCTGTTCGACGCGGCCATCGGCAGCGACGGGCAGCACAACTGCGGCGGCACCGCCAAGCAGCGGCGCATCGCTGCCGAAGCACCGCGCTACGTGTATGCCGGGGATCGTGCGGTGGATCTTGCTGTCTGGCGGCATGCTGCGGCCGCCATTCCGGTGGATGTGACACCGGCCCTGCGCCAGCAGCTCGCGGCGCTGGTGCCCATCGAAACGCAATTCCCGCGCCAGGGCAGTCGCTGGCGCGCCACAGGGCGTGCGTTGCGTCTGCATCAGTGGCTGAAGAACCTGCTGGTGCTGATGCCGCTGGCCCTCGCCCACGAACTCGGCAACAGTGCGCTGCTGCTGCAGGCCCTGCTGGCGTTCGTGAGTTTCGGGCTGTGCGCCTCCAGCGTCTATCTGCTCAATGATCTGCTCGATCTGCCCAGCGACCGCGCGCACCACAGCAAGCATCGACGCCCCTTCGCCAGCGGCGAGCTGCCGTTGCTGCACGGCCTGCTTCTCAGCCCGCTGCTGCTGGCGCTCGCCTTCGCGCTCGCCAGCACCCTGCCGCCCGCCTTTGTGGGCGTACTGGCGCTCTACTATCTGTGCACGGGCCTCTACAGCTTCGTGCTCAAGCGCATCATGCTGGTGGATGTCATCGTGCTGGCGGGGTTGTACACGCTGCGCATCATTGCCGGCGCGGCAGCGGTCGGAGTGGCTCTGTCGTTCTGGCTGCTGGCCTTCTCGATGTTCCTGTTCTTCAGCCTGGCGGTGGTCAAGCGCTACACGGAGCTGGATTATCTGCAGAAGGCAGGAGTCGCGCGGTCGATGGGGCGGGGATATCTGGCGCAGGACCTGCCGATGATGGCTCTGTTCGGCAGCGCGAGCGCACTGATGTCGGTGATGGTGTTCGCGCTGTACATCAACAACGACGAGACGCGCATGCAATACGCCACCCCGGAGCTGCTGTGGCTGCTGTGTCCGCTGCTGCTGTACCTCATCACGCGCATCTGGCTGCTGGCCGCGCGTGGGCAACTGCACGAGGACCCGATTGTCTATGCCATCAAGGACCGCACCAGTCAGGCGCTGACGCTGGTCGGTGCCATCCTGCTTTGGCTGGCGATCCTCGACTGGCGCGCACTGCTCTGACGCTCAGCCCGGCAACGGGATCCAGTCCGTCTCGCCCGGTACCAGGGCGAAGCCTTGCGCCTGCCAGTCCAGCCCTGCCTGCTTCACCTTTTCCGGACTGGACGACACAAAATTCCAGTGCACATGACGCGGCCCTGCGAGCGGCTCGCCGCCCAGCACGATGGCGCGGCAGCCCGTCGGCCCGGCCTGCAACTGCAGCGCATCGCCCTCGATCTGCAAGTGAAAGCCGGGCACCTGCTGCGAATTCACCGTCGCCTCGCCTTCGGCCAGATACACCGCGAGTTCCTGCCCCGGACAATGCAGCGCGAAGTGCGCCCCGGTCTGCAGCTGCAGATCGAGGAAGGTCGTGGGCGAATGGGCCTGCACCGGAGAGTGCAGACCGAGGGCACTGCCGATCAGCACGCGCAGTGTGCCGCCCGGGATCTGCACGTCGGGAATGACGGACGCGGGGTAGTGGGCAAACGCGGGGGCCATGTCTTTAAGGTCCGTCGGCAGGGCGAGCCAGGTCTGCATGCCATGCACGGCGATGCCCTGCTCGCGAATGTCGGCCGGCATGCGCTCGGAGTGCACGATGCCCCGACCGGCCGTCATCAGATTGATGGCACCGGGCTCGATGCGCTGCACCGCGCCCAGGGAGTCGCGGTGCATCATGGCCCCGCTGAACAGGTAGGTCACCGTGGCGAGCCCGATGTGCGGATGCTGGCGCACATCCCCGGCGTTGCTGCCGGGAGCGAACAGAGCCGGCCCCATGTGGTCGACGAAGATGAAAGGCCCCACGCGCTGCTGCCGGCGCGAGGGCAAGAGGCGTCGCACGGCGAAGCCGATGTCGGACGTGCGCGGGCTGATCTGTAGTGACATGAGGCAGGACTCCCGCGCCGCAAGGGCGTCTCAGGGCTGAATGGCAAGGTGCTGAGCGTGGAAGCGCAGATGCTCCTCGATGAAGCTCGCAATGTAGAAATAGCTGTGGTCATAGCCCTCGCGGCGCCGGTAATCCACCGTCACCCCGACCTGCCCGGCAGCCTCCAGCAGACGCTCGGGCTGCAACTGCACGGCAAGGAACGCGTCGGCGTCGCCCTGATCGAGCAGCAGTGGTAGCGGGCAGCCGTGGCGCGCGAGCAGCAGACTGGCATCGTACTGCGCCCAGGCCTCGCGATTCTCGCCAAGGTACGCGGTGAAGGCCTTGTTGCCCCAGGGGCAGGTGGACGGCGCGACAATCGGCGCGAAGGCCGACACGCTGCGAAAGCGCTGCGGGTTGCGCAGCGCCAGCACCAATGCACCGTGACCGCCCATGGAGTGGCCGCTGATGGCGCGGCGCTGTCCGTCGATGGGCAGGGTGGCTTCCACCAGGGCCGGCAACTCCTCGAGGATGTAGTCGTACATGCGGTAATGCACAGACCACGGCGCCTCGGTCGCATTGACATAGAAGCCGGCTCCCAGGCCCAGATCCCATTCACCCTCTGCCGCACGCGCCACGCCTTCGCCACGCGGACTGGTGTCCGGCGCCACCACGATCAGGCCCAGTTCGGCAGCGATGCGCTGCGCCCCGGCCTTCTGCACGAAGTTCTCGTCGGTGCAGGTGAGGCCCGACAGCCAGTAGAGCACGGGCAACCGGACTGACTCATCGGCGGCAAGCGCCTGGGGCGGCAGGAACACGCTGACACGCATGTCACAGCTCAGGCGATGACTGTGATGCTGATAGCGCCGCTGTTCGCCACCGAAGCAGCGCACGCGGGAAAGAATCTCGAGACTCATGACAGGTTCCTGCAGAACGTGAACGTGGAACGGGCGGTCAGGTCAGCGCCTTGGCTTCGACGATGTCCTGCAGCCTGGCCACGGATTTCTCCAGCGCGCTCTTGGCCTCGGTATCGTGGGACACCTTGGACAACACGAAATAGGCCGTGCGGGCGACCTGGCGCCAGCGCGGATTGCTGGGCAGCTTGTCGATGGACAGATAGCGATTCATGGAGCGCGTGCGCAGCCGACCATTGTCGATGCTCACGCTCCAGATGCGGCTCTTCTCGGCCAGATCGATGATGGATTCGCCCGTGACCTTCTGCCAGTAGTAATGGCAATCCTGCATCAGCTTCACCAGTGCCTCGCGGTATTGCTGCTCGTCGTCGGCATCCGAAGGCAGGGCACCCGAGAGGCTCTGGATGATCTTGTCGACGTTCTCCAGATCGGCGAACAGATGGCGGTGCTTCTGCAGATCCTCGGGCGTGATGCGCGCGAGGTATTCGCTCAGCACCTGGGTGCGTTCGATGTTGCGGTTGATCTGATCGATCAGATGCGGCAGCGAGGCTTCCACGAGGCTCTCGTCTTCGCCAAGTCCGGCAGGCAGCACGCGCTGGAACATCAGCAGGTAGAACTCCTGGTCCAGACTCAGCGGCAGCACGCACAAGCGCACCGGCGCGGCCGCGTCTTCGTCTTCGTCCGGCTGGCGTATGGTGAGCGTGAAGTAGGTGGGATTGTCGGGCGAGGAGATCACCGTTTCCTTGAAGGGGAAGCCGATAACCTCGGACACGCCCTGACAGACGGTTTCCAGCCGCTCGGCCAGCGCACTCACCGGGCCGTCCTGGAAATCCTCGGCTGGCAGTTTCAGAAGGGTTTCTGCCGCCTTGTTGATGTAGGCGATCTGCCCGCTCTCGTCGATGGAAATCAGCGCATCGCCCGTCACGTCCAGCATCTTCGCCAGACGTGTCTCGCGCTCGCGCAGTTTGCGTTCGGACTCCTGATACTTGTCGAGCTGCCAGGCCAGGCGCTGGTTTTCCTGCCGGACCTCCAGCAGGTGCAGCATCTCGAACTGCTTGCCGACACGCACTTTCAGCTCTTCCTTGCTGAAGGGCTTGCTGATGTAGTCGTTGGCCCCAAGACTGAGGCCCTTGACCAGGTCCTCCACCCGATTCTTCGCAGTCAGGATGACGATGGGCAGCTCGTCCATGCTGTATTTCTCGCGCACGCGCTGGCACAGCTCGAAGCCGGTCATGATGGGCATCATCAGGTCGAGGATCATGAGATCGGGCTTGTCGTGCTGCAGCATCATCAGTGCGTCGTGGCCGCTCAGGGCACTGTCGATCTCGTAGGGGCCGGACAGATGCTCCTTGACGATGCGCACGTTGAGGAACTCGTCGTCGACCACCAGGATCTTGCGGCGCCGTCCGGGCAGCAGCGGCGCCTGCCCGATCACCGGCTCGCCAGTCTCGCGGCGGTTGCGACGGTCCACGATGGGCGGCGTGCTTTCCAGAATGGCGTTGAGCTTTTCGCCCGATTCCTTCTCCAGCTTCTTCTGCACCTTGCTGTTGCTGGCCGCCAGGCGGTCCTTCTCGGTCAGCAGGGGCAGGTCGAAGTAGAAAGTGGAGCCCTCGCCGGGCGAGCTGCGCAGAATTATCTCGGTGCCGTGCAGCTCCACCAGCTTCTGCGAGATGGACAGCCCCAGCCCCGTGCCGCCTTCCTCGCGGCTGGCGGCGGCATCCACCTGATAGAAGCGGTTGAAGATGCGCGACTGCTGATCCTTGGAAATGCCGATGCCGGTGTCGCGCACCATGACGCGGGCGTCGATGTCGATGATCTCGATGGACACCGCCACCCAGCCGCGCTGGGTGAACTTGATGGCATTGGACACCAGGTTGAAGAGGATCTGCTGCAGACGGTCCTCGTCGCCCAGCACCAGCACAGGTTCGGCCGGGAAGCTCTCGGCCAGCTGTATGGGCTTGTCGCCGATCAGTGGGCGGCACATCTTTTTGACGAGGATGCAGATGTTCTTGAGGTCCACCGGTTTCTTGTGCAGCTCCAGATGGCCGTTCTTGATGACCGAGAAGTCGATGACGTCGTTCACCAGATTAGCCAGCCGCTGCCCGCTGATGCGGATCATGTTGAGGTTCTCGCGCGCACTTTCATCCAGCGAGGCGGCGCTCTTCTCCAGGATGATCTCCGACAGGCCGATGATGCCGGTGAGCGGTGTACGCAGCTCGTGGGAGACGTTGGCGATGAATTCTTCCTTCACGTCGTCGGCCTTCTGCAGCGCCTCGATCTTGAGCTGGTTCTCCTTGAGCATGTCCTCCTGCACCAGGCTGTATTCCTTGAGCAGGGAGTTGATGCGATCGCCCAGGCCGAACGAGAGCACGACCAGCGCCAGCGCGGTGCCGTACTGGAAGCTGTGATAGCTGAGCAGCGGGGGCAGGTTCACGCCCATGCGCTGCACGATCTCGATGAGGATGCCCGTGATGAGCACTGACCAGGCGCCCAGCAGGAACTGCGCCGGGCGGTAGCCCTTGCGGGCGGTCTGCACGGCCGCCACGCTGACCAGCCCCACGATCGCCAGCACGAACAGGTTCATCAGCAGCACCAGGAACCCGTAAGGCGCCACGATGGCAATGAGCGCAAAGCCCAGGGCGGCCATGCTCATGACGCGGCACAGCTTGTCCAGTCGCGCGTCGTGGCGCTCCAGGGTGATGAATGAGCGCACGAACTGCAGGCCCGAAGCACAGGCCAGCGCGATGAAGGTCATGATGCTGCGGTTGGCCCAGTAAGGGTTGTCGGGCCAGAAGTACTGGAAGGCGAGCCCCTGGAAGGAGAACGAGAACAGGCCGCCGGCCACCAGGAAGAGCACGTAGTGCAGGTAGATGACTTCGCGGGTAGAGAACCAGATGAACAGGCTGTACAGCGCCACCACCGCGAGGACGCCGTAGTAGAGGCCGATCCAGAAGTATTCGGCCTTGGAGGACTGCTGGAAATCCTGCAGGCTGGTCAGCGTGAGCGGGAGCTGCACCGAGCCCTTGGATTCGGCACGCACGTAGAGCGTCTGGGTCTGGCCCGGCAGGGCCTCGAAGTTGAAGAGGATGGCGTGGTGCTGGATGTCGCGGCCGGCGAAGGGCAGGGTGTCACCGGCGCTTTTCTGCACCCATTGGCCGGCGGCATCGCGGTACCAGAAGTCGAGCCTGTCGAGACTGGCGAACTTCATCTTCAGCAGCCACGTCTGCGGCGCCGTGAAGCGATTGCTGATGTCGATCGCGGCCCACCAGGCCGAGTCCGTGTAGCCCAGCGTGGGAAAGCCGGGCTGCTCCCAGACCTGCCCGTCGGTGGCAAGGGCGGCGATGCTGTCTTGCAGAGTGAGCGAGGCGCGCGGGTCTTCGAGCAGGCGCAGATTGCTGCCCGGTTCCAGTTCCCCCTGGCCGGCTTCCAGCGGCAGTGCCGCGAAGGCCGTCGCTGAGCACAGCCCCGCAAGCAGGACACAGAGCGACAGCCACATGCATCGAAGTTTTTGCAACATTTCTCGTTGTAGAGCCGGCGACCTGCACGGCATTGTGCGGCCTGCCTGACTAGGAGTGTGCCGGGATCATATCGGCTTTGAATTGCACCGGCAATCCGGACATAATCGCCCTCAACCCTCCTCTGGCGCGCACCGCGAGTCTCGCGCAAGCCACCGGAAAGCCATAATAATCATACGCTTGCAGAGGTCACTCATGTTCTGTCGCTCCGTGACTGCCTGCACGCGCAAGGCCTGTACTCTTCTCTTCTCCGCCCTTTTTCTTCCCCTGCTCCATGCCCAGCCCCTGGCCGGCACCGCCTGGTTCGGCCTGCCGCTGCCGCCTGCTTTCACCAGTGAAGGCGCTCCCGCCATCGTCGGCGAGCGCGGTCCGGTGCCGGCGCGGGTGCCGGGGGGCGAAGAGGCGTGGATGGAATTCGCGGACACACGTCTGTGGCAGGACCTGGAGCGGATCGTCGCGTTCTCCCACGCCAGCCGGGAGCAGCGCGAGATCGGCAGCGGCCAGCTGTGGGGGCGCATCGCCGGTTTCGAGTCCGCCCGCGCCACGGTGGAATGGATGCTCGAGCAGTACCGCGCCGCCGGCATCACGGCCACGGAACTGCAGGAATTCCAGATGGACGAGGGCGACAGCTTCTGGCTGCCGCTGGCCTGGGAACTGCGGCTGAAGGCCGATCCGACCTTCGGCGCGGGCAGCGAGGACATCGTGCTGCACACCGCCATGCCGCTGGCGCCGACTGCCCTGGAGACCGGCGAACTGCAGGGCGCTCTGGTCTATGTCGGCACCGCCAGCCCGGCGGAGCTGGCCCACATCGACGTGCGCGGCCGCATCGCCGTGCAGCAGGTCACCCCCCAGGCCCACATGGTGTTCGAGCGCGAACCCACCGTGCCGCGTGCCCGCAATCTCTTCGAGCGTGGCGCCATCGCCGTCATCAACATCGTGGACCAGCCCGGCAACGAGCGCGCCATGGACTTCAGCAACTGCGGCGGCCCCTGCTTCAATGTGGGCGGACGCGACGGCCTCTTTCTCGAGAGCGTGCTCAGCAAGGCGGCCGAGGCCGGCCTGACGGAGGGCGTGCGCGCCGAGGTGCTGCTGGAAGCTGCCTTTTATTCCAATCTGATCGCCGAGAACGGCGTGGCTGTGCTGCCGGGCCGGGACAGCGACGAGATCATCGTGCTCAATGCCCATGTCGACGCCTGGTTCGACGGCGCGGGCGACAACGGCGACGGCATGGCCGTGCAACTGGCCCTGGCCCGGCATTTCGCCCAGCCGCAGAACCGCCCGTCGCGCACCCTGGTGTTCGTCGCCAGCGCGGGGCATCACACCAGCGGCATCAACGGGCCGGCCAACTTCGTGCGCATGAATCCTGGTCTGGCCGCCAACACCGTACTGACCGTGAACATCGAGCATGTGGCCCAGCGCAATCTCGCGCCGGCACGCAGCCTGTTCGAGGACGGCTACCGCGAGTTCAGTGCCGATTCGAGCGAGGCCCCCATCGTGGCCGGCATCACCAACAGCGCCCCCTTCCTGCAGAATCTGGTGACCGAGGGCGTGACGCGTTACGGCGTCAACTTCATGTCGGGCAATTCCACCATGGCCAGCGGCGAAGGCGGCGGCTATCGGGAGATCGACGCGCCTATCGTGACCTTCATGCAGGCTCCGCCGCTCTACCACACCAGCGGCGAGGACATCGATGCCATCTCCGCGGCCGGACTGGAGCGCATGGCGCGCTTTCTGGCTTACTTCGTGAAGGCCGTGGATGGGGCGCCACGTGCGCTGATCGACCCGCGTTGAAAGCCGTGGGTATAATCGGGCCCGACCGTCGCCCGCGCCTTGCCGAACACCCGCTTGCCCAATGACAACAACCTGTGAGGATCATCATGATTGACCGTCTGCTGCACGCCACGTCACTGCCGCGTCTGCGTGCCTTCCCCCTGCTGCTGGGGCTGCTGTCCCTGCTTGTCGGCGCCACCTTCGTTCACGCCGCGGAGATGGGCAATTCCCTGCGCGGCCGCCTGTCGCCGATGCCGGTGACGCCGCAGACCGTGCGCACCATCACCGGCGAAGGCGAAGTGCGCGCCGTGCTCAACGGCACCACGCTGACGGTGAGCGGGAATTACACCGGCATGAGCTCAGCCGCCACCATGGCGCACATCCACCAGGGGCCGAAGGCCATTCCCGGCCCGGTGGTGCTGCGCCTGGATGTCTCCGGTGGCAATGCCGGCACCATCAGCGGCACGCTGACACTCACTCCCGAGTTGATCGAGGCCCTGCATGCCGAGGCCCTGTATGTGCAGATTCACAGCGAGACCAATCCAGAAGGCGAACTGCGTGGCTGGCTGATGCACTGAACGTGCGCCAGGCTGCGTCCCGATTCCGACCCATGAAGCGAATTTCAAAGGTGCGTCCATGAACAGCAAAAGACTGACACAGAAGCAGATTCTCACCGGCTCCGCCTTGCTCGGCGCCATGATCGCCGCCTGCGCGGCACCCGCCAGCGCCCAGAGCCAGGGCGTGTTCACAGCAGCCCAGGCCACAGCGGGCGCCGGACTCTACCAGAGCACCTGCGCGGCCTGTCACGGCGCCGACCTGCGCGGCACCCCGGCAGCGCCCATGCTGTCGGGCGAAGGCTTCCTGACCAGCTGGGGCGGGCGCAGCGCGGGCGAGCTGTTCCGCACCATCAAGTCCTCCATGCCACCGGGCGCCGCCACGCCGCTGCCTGACGCCACCGTGGGCAACATCGTCGCGCACATCCTGCAGACCAACGGAGCACAGGCAGGCGCGCAGCCCTTGAACGTGGACACGGCCGTGACCATCGCCGCCGCCGTCGGCATGTCGGCTGCCCAGGTGCCCTCTGCCGCCACGGCCGGCGCTGCGCCGGCACCGGCCCAGGCGCCCGCTGAGCCTCAGGCCCCGGTCGGCCTGGTGGTCTCCGGCACCGTGGAGAACTTCACACCGCTCACCGCCGAGATGATGCGCAACCCCGACCCGGCCGACTGGCCCATGTTCCGCGGCAACTACCAGGCCTGGAGCTACAGCGCCCTGGACCAGGTGAACCGCGAGAACGTCGGCGACCTGCAGCTGGCCTGGGTGTGGAACATGCACGAAGGCGCCTCCGAACCCGCGCCGCTGGTCTATGGCGGCATCATGTACCTGATCAACACCAGCAATATCCTGCAGGCCCTGGACGCCGCCACCGGCGAGCTGATCTGGGAGCACCACGGCGGCTCCGCCACCCGCGAGGACATGCGCAACATCGCCATCTACAACGACAAGATCATCCAGGCCACCACGGACGCGCGCCTGCTGGCCCTCGACGCACGCACCGGGCAGAAGATCTGGGAAGTGGTCGTGGCTGACCGCAGCAAGGGCTTCGAGAACTCCTCCGGCCCGATCGTGGCCGACGGCAAGGTCATCCTCGGCATGGCCGGCTGTGCCCGCTACATCGAGGAGAACTGCTACATGACCGCGCATGACGCCGACACCGGCGAGCGCCTGTGGGAGTTCGACACCATCGCCGACGCCGACGAACCCGGTGGCGACACCTGGGGCGGCCTGGACGGCATCTACCGCAAGGGCGGCGAGACCTGGATCGCCGGCAGCTACGACCCGGACCTGCGCCTGACCTACTGGGGCACGGCCCAGGCCAAGCCCTGGGTGCCGGCCAGCCGCCACATGAGCATCGAGGACGCCGGCCTCTACACCAACTCCACCATCGCCCTGAACATCGACACCGGCCTGCTGGAATGGCATTTCCAGCATGTGCCCGCGGAAGCGCTGGACCTGGACGAAGTGTTTGAACGCGTGCTGGTGGACATCGACGGCCGCAAGACGGTGCTCTCTCTGGGCAAACACGGCATCCTCTGGAAGAACGACCGCGTCACCGGCGAGTTCCTGGGCTATGTCGAGACGGTGTTCCAGAACACCTTCACCCACATCGACCCGGTCACCGGGGCCGTCACCTACCGTGATGACATCAAGAATGCGCAGATCGACGAGTGGACCTCGGCCTGCCCGAGCAGCGCCGGCGGCAAGGACTGGCATTCCATGAGCTACCACGCGCCGAGCGGCCTGATGGTGGCCCCGTTGAGCCAGACCTGCCTGGAGAACGCTGCGCGCGCCATCGAGCTGGCGCCGGGCTCCGGGGGTGTGGGCGCGAGCCGCCGCTTCTTCGAGATGCCGGGTTCCGACGGCAATGTGGGCAAGCTGGGCGCCTATGACGTGCGCACCATGCAGGAAGTCTGGAGTTACGAACAGCGTGCGACTTTCCTGACGGGCGTGTTGACCACGGCGGGCGATCTGGCCTTCGTCGGGGACCTGGACCGTCGCTTCCGCGCCTTCGACGTGCGCACCGGCGAGATCCTCTGGGAAACGCGTCTGGGCACGGCGGTGCAGGGGCATCCGCTGACCTTCAGCGTCGACGGCAAGCAGTACATCGCCGTGACCACGGCCAATGGCGGCACCAGCCCGCGCATGGTGCCTTCGGTGGTGACGCCGGAGATCACGTATCCGTCGACGGGCAATGCGGTGTATGTGTTCAGTCTGAACTGAGACGACCTGAGTCCCTGAGCGGTCCCGGGCAGTCCTGGGATTGCTCAGGACACGCCGTGAACCCATCCATGGGGGCTCGACTCGCCGCCATCCAGGCGGCTCACGGTCCTGAGCAACCCCAGGCCTGCCCAGGACACAGAGACAGCAGTAAATCCCCTCAGCTCTGGCTGAGGGGGTAGAGCAGGAGCAGGATGCCTACCGTGGCGGCCCCGATCACGAAGTTCATCGGCACGCCGATGCGCACGAAATCGCTGAAGCGGTAGCCGCCAGGGCCGTACACCATCAGATTGGTCTGATAGCCCAGCGGCGTCGCAAAGCTCGCCGAAGCGGCCATCATCACCGCCAGCATGAAGGGCTCCGGGTCCAGTCCCGCCTGGCCGGTCATGGCCAGCACGATGGGCACCATGATCACGGCGGCCGCGTTGTTGGTGATGGTCTCGGTCATCAGCGACACAGCGGCGTAGGTCAGCAGCAACAGCAGCCACGGCCGGCCACCACTCAAGCTCACGATGTTCTCGGCCAGGAAGGCCGCCACGCCGGTCTTCTCCAATGATGCCCCCAGCGCGAAGGACGCGGCGATGGTGATCAGCACGGTCAGATCCAGACTCTTCTCCGCCTGACTCACCGACAGACAGCCCGTCACCAGCATGGCCCCCGCGCCCAGCAACGAGGCGTTGAGCATGCTCACCACATCCAGCCCCGCCGCCAGCACCAGCGTCACCAGGATGCCCCAGGACAGCACGGCCTTGCTGTGGCGCGGCTGCACCGTGTCCAGGTCGTTGATCACCAGGAAGTCCTTGTTGTACTTCTGCCGGCTGACGAACACCGGGCGCGCCTCCAGCAGCAGGGTGTCGCCGGGCTTGATGATGATGTTGCCCAGATTGCCGGCCACCCGCTCGCCGTTGCGCGCCACGGCCAGCACGATGGCGCCGTAGCGATCATGAAAGCGTGAGCTGCGAATGGTCTCGCCGATGGACGAGCAGGACTGCGACACCACCACTTCCACCAGACGACGCTCGGCGCGGTCTTCCGACAGCGCGGCCTTGGCCGGGTTGATGGACGCCACGATGCCGTGGATGCGCAGCAGGTCCGAGATGGCCTCGGTTTCGCCGGCGAACACCAGGCGGTCCCCGCCGCGCAGGATCTCCTCCGAGGGCACGGCCGTGATGATGCTGTCGCGACGGTCGATCTCCACCAGATAGACCCGCTCCAGATTGCGCAGCCCTGCCTGCTCCACGGTGAGTCCTACCAGCGGGCCGTTCGGGTCGATGGCCACCTCGAGGGTGAATTCGCGCATATTGTCGAACGGCTTGCTCTCGCGGCGGTCCGGCAGCAGCTTCGGCACGGCCACCAGCATGAAGAGCACGCCGATGATCGCCACGGGCAGCCCCACCGGCGTGATGGCGAACAGCGAGAAGCCTTGCTCGCCGGTCAGCGCCTGATACTGACCGTTCACCACCAGGTTGGTGCTGGTGCCGATCAGCGTCACGGTGCCGCCCAGAATCGCGCCATAACTCAACGGAATCATGAGCTTGGACGGCGCGACATTGATGCGCCGGCACCAGGCATTGATCGCGGGAATCATGGTGGCCACGACGGGCGTGTTGTTGAGGAAGGCGCTCAACGGCAGCACAGGCAGGAACAGGCGCACCATGGCCGCGCGCGCGGTGCCGGGCCGCCCCAGCAGCTTGTTCACCAGCAGGTCGATGCCGCCGGAGGCATGCAGGCCCGAGGCCACGACGAACATCGCCGCCACCGTGATCAGCCCCGCATTGGCGAAGCCGCTCAGCGCCTCGGCCGCAGTAAGCACCCCCGTGGCACTGAGAATGGTCAGCGCCGCCATCAAGACGAAATGCGGAACGAGCCGCGTGAACACCAGCAACAGCACCGCACCCAAGGTGAGCGCCAACGACAACCAGCCCTGCCAATCCATACTGCACACCTGCCAGAAACCAAAGTGGGCCGGATTATAGGCAGGCCTTTTTATTCTAAAAAAGAATATATGGCGATATGCTTATTCCTTAATCAGAGCCGCATCGCGGGGGTGACGTCGCCTCTGGCGTCTGGCATATACTCGGCCCTGAATCCGCCGCGCTCGCCGCCCGGCACCGCACCCAAGCCCTCAACAAGAACAAGGAGCCTTTCATGCACACGCCTCACACCGGCCGCAAGACCCTGCTCGCACTCAGTCTGCTGGCAGGCACTTCCGTTCTGGGCAGCGCCCAGGCCCAGACCGACTACAGCACCGTGGAAGTGATTCCGCACCAGGTGCGCGACGGCATCTACTACCTCCAGGGCGCCGGCGGCCATGTCGGCCTGTCCATCGGCGAGGACGGTGTGGTGATGATCGACGATCAGTTCGCCCCGCTCACCGAGAAGATCATGGCGGCCATCCGCACGCTCAGCGACGGCCCCATCCGCTTTCTGATCAACACCCATGTGCACGGCGACCACGTGGGCGGCAACGAGAACATCGGCCGCCTGGGCATTCCCATCGTGGCGCGGGACGAAGTACGCGTGCGCATGCAGGCCCAGTACCCGGGCGTGGCCCTGCCGGTGCTGACCTTCAATGACGAGATCTCGGTGTATCTGAATGGCGAGGAGATCAGTGCCGTGCCGCTGCCGCCGGCGCACACCGACGGGGACAGCATGATCGTGTTCCGGGGTTCCAACGTGATCCACACCGGCGACGTCTACCGCACCGGCGCCTACCCGATCATCGACACGAACAACGGCGGCACGCTGGAAGGCACCTTTGGGGCGCTGGGCATGATCATCGCCGCCGCCGGCCCTGACACGATCATCGTGCCGGGTCACGGCGAAGTGTCCGACCGCGCCGACGTGATCGCCTTCCGCGACATGGTGGAAGACATCGTCAACAAGGTCCGCCCGCAGGTGGCGAGCGGCATGACCTATGAGCAGATCGCGGCCACCAATCCCACGGCGGCCTACGATGCGGTGCACGGCAACCCGGAGCGCTTCCTGCGCGCCGTGTATTCCGAACTGGGCGGTCAGTGAGCCTGACGCCGGGTGAGCGTGCCGTTGCGAT
>JACCDP010349452.1_pt1 | contig 72038 bp, 63 predicted proteins | sample 7445841 | NCBI WGS metagenome assembly JACCDP01 (sample SAMN15323441, study PRJNA562643) | freshwater metagenome | isolation source: river surface water | place: USA:Blue River Watershed | collected 2017-08-17 | reverse complement strand
TGACTGGATGATGCGACTGCCCAAGGAATTGCAGGTGCAGCTGAGGCAGGATCTTCACACACTGGAGGAGGAATCGAAGATGACCTACGTTACGTCCATCGAGCGGCTGGCGATTGAAGAGGGTATGGAGAAGGGTATGCAGAAGGGGATGGAGAAGGGCATGCAACTCGGTATTCAGCAAGGCATACAACTCGGACTACTGGCGGGCAAGGCCAACATGCTCGCCCGTTTTCTGGCCGTCCGCTTCGGTGAGCTACCCGGTTGGGTGAACGAGCGCCTTTTGCAGGCGGATGAAAACACGCTGGATGCCTGGACAGAAGTTATGCTGACAGCCGACTCGGTCGATGCCATGTTCGGCACGAATCCCACGGATCGTTCGGTGTGATCTGTAGCCCTTTCAGGCGTTTTTGACAGTGCTCGAAAAAAAGCCGGCGCTCGGCCGGCTCGTCGTCCTGTACTGCAGCGGTCAGATATCCTTCGCCAACTTCTCTGCCAGTCCTATGTAGGAGGCCGGGGTCATTGCCAGCAATCCGTCCTTGGCTTCCTGCGGGATGGCCAGCCCATTGATGAAGTCGCGCAGTGCGTCTTTCGAAATACCTTTACCGCGTGTCAATTCTTTCAGCTGTTCATACGGATTCTCGATGCCGTAGCGGCGCATCACGGTCTGTACCGGCTCGGCCAGCACTTCCCAGTTGTTGTCGAGATCTTCGGCCATACGCGAGGTGTTTACTTCCAGTTTGTTCAGTCCACGCAGGCAGCTGTCATAAGCGAGCAGTGCATAGCCAAGCCCGACGCCGATATTGCGCAGCACGGTGGAGTCCGTCAGATCACGCTGCCAGCGTGATACCGGGAGTTTTTCGGCCATGTGCTTGAGCACAGCATTGGCCATGCCCAGGTTGCCCTCGGAATTTTCAAAGTCAATCGGATTGACCTTGTGCGGCATGGTCGATGAGCCGATCTCGCCTGCCTTGGTTTTTTGCTTGAAAAACCCCAGCGAGATATAGCCCCAGATATCGCGGTTCAGGTCGAGCAGGATGGTGTTCGTCCGCGCCACGGCATCGAACAGCTCGGCCATGTAGTCATGCGGTTCGATCTGTATGGTGTAAGGATTGAACTTCAGTCCGAGACGCTCTTCGACGACTTTGCGAGAGAAGGCTGGCCAGTCGAATGTCGGATACGCCGACAGGTGCGCGTTGTAGTTTCCGACCGCCCCATTCATCTTGCCCAGAATCTGTACTGCAGCAATGCGTTGCTGCGCGCGCATTAGTCGCGCGACCACATTCGCGATTTCCTTGCCCAGCGTCGTCGGGCTGGCCGGCTGGCCATGCGTGCGCGACATCATCGGAACGCCGGCATTGGCGTGAGCGATCTCGGTCAGTTTGAGGATGACCTTATCCAGCGCCGGCAGCAGCACCGTGTCACGGGCGGCCTTGAGCATCATGCCGTGCGATGTGTTGTTGATATCCTCGGACGTACAGGCGAAGTGGATGAACTCCGACGCCGCGACCAGCTCAGGCAGGTCCTGCACTTTTTCCTTGATCCAGTATTCAACCGCTTTCACATCGTGATTGGTGACCGCCTCGATCGCCTTGATACGTTCTGCATCTGCTTCGCTGAACTGGCTGGCCAGCGTCTCCAGCAGTGTGCGTGCGGCTGGCGAAAAGGGCTTCAATTCTGCAAAGCCAGCCTCGGACAGCGCGATCAGCCAGGCAATCTCGACCTTCACGCGGTGGTGCATGAAACCAGACTCGGAAAGAATCGGGCGCAGGGCGTCTGTCTTGCTGGCGTAGCGGCCGTCGAGCGGCGAAAGTGCGGAGAGGGGAGAAAGCGGCATGGGAAACAGGCAGGCGTGCTGCGGTGAACTTGGTAAGGAAGGATTGAATTTTACCATCCGATAAACCAGTATCCTGCCGATACATCAGCAGGGCAGCTGCGTGGCGATTTGCCAATGCTATAATCCGCGTCCCCGAATCATTGTCGAATCACTATGAAACTGCTTGGATCTCTCGCTAGCCCGTATGTGCGCAAAGTCCGCGTCGTCATGGCTGAGAAGAAACTCGAGTATGAGTTCGTGCTCGAGGATGTGTGGTCGCCCGACACGACCATCGCCGAGGCCAATCCGCTGGGCAAAGTGCCTTGCCTGATCATGGAAGATGGCGGTGCGATGTTTGATTCGCGAGTGATTGTCGAATATCTGGATACCATGTCGCCAGTGGGCAAGCTGATTCCCGCGTCCGGTCGCGAGCGCGCCAGCGTCAAGTGCTGGGAAGCGCTGGCTGATGGCGTGCTGGATGCCGGCATCCTGATTCGGTTGGAAACATTGCTGCGTCCGGAAGACAAGCGCAGCGATGACTGGGTGGTGCGACAGTACGGCAAAGTGCGCACCGGTATCAAGGCCATGGCGTCGGGACTGGGTGAGTCGCCATTCTGCGTCGGCACGCACATCTCGCTGGCGGACATCGCTGTCGGATGCGCGCTCGGCTGGGTGTCCTTCCGTTTTCCCGAACTGGACTGGCGCAAGGAGCATCCGAACCTCGCGCGCCTTTTCGAAAAGCTCTCGGATCGTCAGTCCTTCCGCGACACGATGCCGGTCTGATACAGCACAGATTCCGGAACCCCGCTCCGGGCTCCCGATACTGACGGTTCGGCCATGCTTCTGATTGGCCGTTCATCGTACCCGTATCCGGAGGCTCGACCATGTCCACGCCCATTTCTTCCACACCCAAAACATTTTTCCGCCATCGTGCCGAGCCTGAAGAGACGCTTCGTCAGGCATCGGTCAATCTGCCTCCGCCGCCAGCACTGCCGGTCCTGCGCCCCACCAGCATCAGAGCGCCTGTCATGTCATGCAGAGAACGCAAATGCGCGACGAATAACGTTCTCAGCTTTTTCACCCGGCCCCATGCGCTGGTCGGTGATGCCGGGTCCGTCAACACACCTTCCGCGACGGCAACCGACACCGCATCAGAGGATAGCGTAGCTCCTCTGGAGGCGCGGGTGTATGCGCTGCTGGTTCAGGTGCACGGTAAAGCCATTCTTGAACAGCTGTCGTGCCACCGAAAAGGACTCGTGCTGATCGCCGCCGCGCGATTAGGTTATGTGGATGCGGTCAAGCTTCTGCTGAAGACCGACACTGACCTGGGTGTCTTCGATAGTTCGGGTGAAAACGCAATGATGGCTGCTGCAAGTACCGGTCAGCTCAAGGTGCTGGCGCGCCTGCTGAAAGCCGGTTGCTCGGTCGAGTACTGTTCGCCCTCAGGTCACAGCGGCGATGCGATCAGCTATGCACTTCAGCACAAGCAAGAGCATGCCGCCGCAATGATGGCGCTGTATCACAATATCCGGGTGTCACAGGTCGTTGCTGGTCATCCTTTTCGTCACTGCAAGGGTGAGAGCCCCATCACGGTGGCGACGGATGGAGGGGAATAGATTGTCCATCAAAGACGTGACTGCAAAAAACAAAGACGGCGCCAAGGGCGCCGTCTTTGTTTATGTGGTGGGGCCGTCGTCAGTCATCCCCCATCTGCGACTGCAGATAGTTCGGCAATCCGATCTTGTCGATCAGATCTTTTTGGGTCTCGATCCAGTCGATGTGTTCCTCGGTGTCATCCAGAATGGTCTGGAAGATCTCGCGTGACACATAGTCGCGTGCTGCCTCGCAGGCTGCGATGCCGTCCTTGACGGTCTGTTGCGAAATTTTTTCCAGCTGCAGGTCGCAGTCGAGCATCTCGGGCGTGTTCTCGCCGACCATCAGCTTGTGCAGTGCCTGCAGATTGGGCAAGCCTTCCAGCATCAGAATGCGGTCGATCAGGATGTCGGCATGTTTCATCTCGCCGATCGATTCTTCGTATTCTTTCTTGCCCAGTTTTTCCAGACCCCAGTGCTTGTACATCCGCGCATGCAGGAAGTACTGATTGATCGCGGTCAGCTCGTTGGTCAACTGGTCGTTGAGCAGCTTGATGATGGTTGGGTCGCCTTTCATGAATACCTCGCAGTGTCGAATGTCGGAAATGTGTGGGACAGCCCGAATCTTACCGTGGCATGCGAATAAACGCCCGCGATTAAAGCAAGTCACGATGATTGCGAATCATTCGCAAAGTGCGAACGATTTAGCATTGAAAGTGATGCGCGCGATGGGTTGCAGGTGTGAGGCTATCGAAAACGATTGCGCTGAAGAGGAGGCGGATTGCGCCGATCGAGCGCGGCGTCAGAACGCTGATTCAGGCCGCGACGGGCTCGCGGCGCAGTTCCGTAGTTGTGCAGCGTGCGTCTTCGAGAGATTCGCGCACGATGGTCTTCGCGCACGGCAGACATTTGCCGCAGCAGCTGCCCACATTCAGCTGGCTGCGCACGTCATGCAGCGACTCCGCACCGGAAGCAATCGCTTGGCGGATGGCTTTGTCAGACACGTTGTGGCAGATGCATACGATCATGGCTGAACTCGATCCAAAGAAATGGCGGGCGGAACTCGAATTGCTGTCTTTTTGTAAATGCGAACAATTCTTGTTTAGATTATTCGCGATTCCCGGATACTTTGCAAGTGGTTCTTGGAAAGTTGTCTGATCTTTGGGAGCAAGTCGGGGTGGCCGTGGCCGGAACGGGCGCCTGCGGGGCGCGCTATCCGACGGCATCAAGCTGCTGCGGTGGCGCTGGAAGCGATAATCCCGCCCCCCAGACAGATGTCGCCGTCATACAAGACGGCGCTCTGGCCGGGAGTAACTGCCCACTGTGCTTCGTGGAAATTCAGGCTGAAATGGCCGTCCGGCAAGGAGCGATGCAGGCAGGGCATGTCGGGCTGTCGGTAACGGGTCTTGGCAGACAAGGGTCCTTCCGGCGGCGAGGTGCCGGCGATCCAGCTGACCTGATCCGCATCCAGGGCATCGGAGAGCAGCCAGGGATGATCATGGCCCTGAACGACGTACAAGACATTGTTGGCCACATCTTTGCGCGCCACATACCAGGCATCGTGATGGCCGTCGCTGGCAGCGGATTTTTTCATGCCGCCCAGACCGATGCCCTTGCGCTGGCCCAGCGTGTAGAACGACAGGCCGACATGTTCGCCGACCACGTCGCCCTCGGGCGTCATCATCGGGCCGGGCCGGAATGACAGATAACGGTTCAGGAATTCCCGGAAAGGACGCTCACCGATGAAGCAGATGCCCGTCGAATCTTTTTTGCGTGCATTCGGGAGACCAAGATCATCAGCGATCTTGCGGATCTCGGTCTTGTGCAATTCGCCCAGCGGGAACAGCGTACGTGACAGCTGCGACTGGTTCAGCCGGTGCAGAAAATAACTCTGGTCTTTGCTGGCGTCGATGGCCTTGAGCAGCTCGAAGCGGCCGTCGATTTCGCGCACACGAGCATAATGCCCGGTGGCGATCAGGTCGGCGCCCAGGCTCATCGCATGATCGAGAAAGGCCTTGAACTTGATCTCGGCATTGCACAGCACATCGGGGTTGGGCGTCCGCCCGGCCTCGTACTCGCGCAGGAACTCAGCGAATACACGATCCTTGTACTCGGACGCGAAATTGACGGCCTCGATGTCGACGCCCAGGACATCCGCGACACTGACGGCATCGATCCAGTCCTGACGGGTCGAGCAGTACTCGTCATCGTCATCGTCTTCCCAGTTCTTCATGAACAGGCCGATGACCTCGTAGCCTTGTTGTTTCAGCAGCCACGCAGCGACAGAGGAATCCACGCCGCCCGACATGCCCAGTACGACCCGCTTACGCATAGCTGTGACCCGTCACGCTGGGATGGGTGTACAGCAGGGACAAGGGCGCACGCTTGCCTTGCAGGTAGTCGTCCACGCACTGCATCACCAGCGGGCTGCGATGCTTTTCCTGGCAGGCGAGAAGTTCGTCGCGTGTCATCCAGACGGCGCGCAGAATTCCCTCGTCCAGCGGACGATCATGTTGCGCGCCTAGCTTGCCGGCGAAGGCAAAGCGCAGATAAGTGACTTCTTCGCCGGTGCGGCTGGACAGATAGCGTGACATGTAGACACCGACCAGCGCCTCGGGCGTGAACTCGTGCGCCGTTTCTTCCAGCGCCTCACGGCTGACGGCGTCGGCCAGCGATTCGCCCGGATCGAGATGCCCGGCCGGCTGATTGAAGCGGATGCCATCGCTCGTCTCTTCTTCGACGAGCAAGAACCTGCCTTCATGCTCGATGATGGCAGCGACGGTGACCGAGGGTTTCCAGAGTGTGGACATGGTTTCCTTCAAAGAGTCGGCATTTTACCTGCATGCGGAAAGCGCACAGAGTGTGGCGCAGCGCATGAGTCTTGGGGCGAATCAAGCATGAATTTCCCGCAAGATCGTCATTGACGGGCAGAATTCACGCCCTTGTTAACGAATCCAAATGGTTTCAAACGAATAACTTCGTGAACACTGCAGCCAAGGCGCGAAATAACAGCTCGACAAACGGCTCGACATCACGGCTTGGCACAAGGAATTGAGAGAATTGTTCGAGGCAAGGTCGGCCGTAAATCAGAAGAAATAGAACGGTTGTTCTGTTTTTTGTTTTGCGTGTAAGATTCGTGCTTCATTTTTTTTGGAGAACCCCCATGAAAATCGGCATTCCAGCCGAGACGCGGCAGGGTGAAACGCGGGTTGCCGCGACGCCTGAGACAGTGAAAAAACTGGTCGCCGCCAAGCATCAGGTGGTCGTCCAGTCTGGCGCCGGTGTAGCGGCCAGCATCACCGATGAGGCGTTTTCCGCAGCAGGTGCGCAGGTGGGTTCTGCCGCCGACGCGTTTGGCGCGGACATGGTGCTGAAAGTCCGGGCACCTTCCGCTGACGAGCGCGCCGGCATGAAGTCCGGCAGCGTGCTGGTCGGCATGCTCAATCCTTTCGATGCCGACAATATTCAGGCGATGGCGTCCGCCGGCCTCTCCGCCTTTGCGCTGGAGGCCGCGCCGCGCATCACGCGCGCGCAATCGCTGGACGTGTTGTCGTCGCAGGCGAACATTGCCGGCTACAAGGCCGTGCTGCTGGCGGCGAATGCCTATCAGCGCTTCATGCCGATGCTGATGACCGCTGCGGGCACCGTCAAAGCGGCGCGTGTGTTGATCATGGGCGTGGGCGTCGCAGGTCTGCAGGCGATTGCGACGGCCAAGCGCATGGGCGCGGTGATTGAAGCGTCCGACGTACGTCCCCCGGTGAAAGAGCAGGTCGAATCGCTGGGCGCGAAGTTCATCGATGTGCCTTTCGAAACCGACGAAGAGCGCGAAATCGCTCAGGGTGTTGGCGGTTATGCACGTCCGATGCCTGAAGCCTGGATGAAGCGTCAGGCGGCGCTCGTCCATGAGCGTGCGAAGCAGGCGGACATCATCATTACCACTGCGCTCATCCCGGGTCGCAAGGCGCCGGTGCTGATCAGCGAAGACACCGTCAAGGCGATGAAGCCGGGGTCGGTGATCGTCGACATGGCGGTCGAGCAGGGCGGCAACTGCCCGCTGACCGAGCTGGGCAAGACCGTCATCAAACACGGCGTGACCCTGATCGGCGAGCCGAACATTCCCGCACTGGTGGCCGCTGACGCCTCTGCGCTGTATGCGCGCAATGTGCTCGACTTCCTGAAGCTGATCATCAACAACGAAGGCACGCTGAACATTGATCGCAGCGACGAGATTGTTGCCGCCACGCTGATGTGCAGCGGCGGCGAAGTGCTGCGCAAGTAGGAGTTTTCATGCAACGTATCATGCTGCGCGCGAAGATACACCGCGCGTCAGTCACGCAGTGCGACCTGAATTACGAAGGCTCGTGCGGTATTGACGAAGATTTGCTGGACGCGGCTGATATCCGCGAGTTTGAAAAAATCGAGCTGTACAACGTCAACAATGGCGAGCGCTTCTCCACTTATGCGATCCGGGGCAAGCGCGGCACGGGCGAGATCTCGCTCAATGGTGCGGCAGCCCGACTGGCGCACCTGGGTGATCTGCTGATCATCTGCACGTATGCGCCGATGAATGAAGAAGAAGTCTCGTCGTACCAGCCGAAAGTGGTCTTTGTCGACGAAAAGAACCGGATCACCGGCCTGAAGAAGTAAGCGTTACCAGGATTGCGCAAGCAGCCTCAACCGTCTCCAAGAGGACATCATGGAAGTCAGTCATACCATCATCAACCTGATCATCTTCGTGCTGGCGATCTACGTCGGTTATCACGTGGTCTGGACCGTGACGCCTGCGCTGCATACGCCGCTAATGGCCGTCACCAATGCCGTGTCGGCGATCATCATCGTCGGCGCAATGCTGGCTGCCGCGCTCACGGAAGGCCCGGTCGGCCAGTTCATGGGCACGCTGGCAGTCGCACTGGCAGCCGTCAACGTGTTCGGCGGCTTCCTCGTTACCCAGCGCATGCTGGAGATGTTCAAGAAAAAAGAGCCCAAGGCTCAGGCCAAAAAAGAAGAGGCTTAATGATGAGCATGAATTTAGTCACTCTGCTGTACCTGCTGGCGTCGATCTGTTTCATTCAGGCGCTCAAAGGGCTGTCGCATCCGTCCACCGCGCGTCAGGGTAATGCCTTTGGCATGACCGGCATGGCGATTGCCGTGCTCACCACGATCGCGCTGATCGTCAAGCTCAAGGCCGAGGCGCCTGCGGGCATGGGCTACGGCCTGCTGGCCTTGGGCGTGATTGTCGGCGGCACGATTGGTGCAGTGCTGGCCAAGCGCGTCGAAATGACCAAGATGCCCGAGCTGGTCGCAGCGATGCACTCGCTGATCGGTCTGGCGGCAGTCTGTATTGCGGTCGCCGCCGTGTCCGAGCCCTGGGCGTTTGGCATCTCGTCGCATGATCAGCCTATCCCGCTGGGCAATCGTCTTGAGCTGTTCATCGGTACCTTCGTCGGTGCGATTACGTTCTCCGGCTCGGTCATTGCGTTTGGCAAGCTGGCAGGTAAGTACAAATTCCGCCTGTTCCAGGGCGCGCCGGTGGTTTTCCCCGGTCAGCACCTGCTGAACCTGGTGCTGGCCATCGTGATGATCGGCGCTGGCCTGATGTTCGTGGTCGCGCCCGGTGTCGAGGCCGAATGGACGCCTTTCATTGTGATGACCGTCATTGCCTTCGTGCTGGGCGTGCTGATCATCATTCCTATCGGCGGTGCTGACATGCCCGTGGTGGTGTCGATGCTGAACAGCTACTCTGGCTGGGCAGCGGCTGGTATTGGCTTCTCGCTGAACAATTCGATGCTGATCATCGCCGGCTCGCTGGTGGGTTCGTCGGGTGCGATCCTGTCGTACATCATGTGCAAGGCGATGAACCGCTCGTTCTTCAGCGTGATCCTCGGTGGTTTCGGGGGCGATGCCAGTGCCGCGACTGGCGGCGCGCAGCAGCAGCGCAACGTGAAGTCCGGTTCTGCCGACGATGCCGCCTTCCTGATGGGCAATGCAGAGACCGTGATCATCGTTCCTGGTTATGGCCTGGCGGTGGCGCGTGCACAGCATGCATTGATGGAGCTGTCGGAAAAGCTGTCGCACAAGGGCGTGACCGTGAAGTACGCGATCCACCCGGTGGCCGGCCGCATGCCGGGTCACATGAACGTGCTGCTGGCCGAGGCCGAGGTACCGTACGATCAGGTATTCGAGATGGAAGACATCAACAGCGAATTCGGTCAGGCCGATGTGGTGCTCGTGCTCGGTGCGAACGACGTCGTGAACCCGGCCGCCAAAGATCCGAAGTCGCCGATCTCAGGCATGCCGATTCTGGAGGCGTACAAGGCCAAGACCATTATCGTCAACAAGCGCTCGATGGCCGCTGGTTATGCCGGCCTCGACAACGAGCTCTTCTACATGGACAAGACCATGATGGTCTTTGGCGATGCGAAGAAGGTCATTGAAGACATGGTCAAGGCGGTTGATTGATACCTCGCTCTCGGACGTAAAAAAAGCGGACTGCGGTCCGCTTTTTTATTGCGCATGAGTCGGCGATAGCATCACATCAGCCCAGCATCATCGCGCACCGTACATCATCTGTTCCGCCAGAACACGTTTCGCAGACGGCACAATGTCAATCAAGCCCAGCGCCAGCCCCAGCATACCCTGAGTCAGAGAGCGATCCGGCGTGCTCGCAAACACGCGGGCCATCAGGTCGGTGAGTGTCGTCGTCGTCCGTCGGTCATTTCGGCGCGCGGCCGCGAATGCCGTCAGCGATTGCGGCGACATATCTTTGGCGAGCAGGGTTGCCAGCACCGATGCGTCGCGCAGGCCGAGGTTCAGCCCCTGTCCCGCGACCGGGTGCAGGGTCTGTGCGGCGTTACCAATGGCGATGGTGCGTAGTGTCGAGGCCGTTTCTGCATTCAAACCCAGCGGATACGCATGGCGGGCACTGATCCGCACGAACTGTCCGGCACGCTGGCCAAATGCCTGCTGCAATCCCCGAAGAAAGTCTTCCTCATTCAGCGATTGCAAGCGCTCTGCTGTGTCAGGTCGCACGCACCAGACCATCGAGTACGCATCGTCTTGCGGCAGCAGCGCCAGCGGACCTTCGGCGGTGAAACGCTCGAATGCCCGACCGGGTGGCGCGGCATCAGTCTGCACCTGAGCAATGATCGCGGTCTGCTGATAATCATGCTGACGCGCGCGCTCAGGCTGCTGGCCATACACGCCGCCCTCGGCCTGTATCAGCAGTGTCGCTGCCAGTGTGTCGCCGTTGTCCAGCCGGAGCTGAACCTGTTCATCCGTCTCGCTGAATCCGGTGACTTTCGCCGGGCGCAGCATTCGCACCCCGGAATCCAGCAGCGCAGCATCCAGCGCTTCCACGACGGCGCCATAACGGCACACATAACCGAGCGCCGGCAGTCCGTAATCCGCCGCCTCGATCAGTGTCCTGCCAAAACTTCCCCGGCGCGAGACGTGAATCTCGGTGATCGGTGTGCCGGAGCTTGCCCATCCGCGTACCTGTTCCAGCAGCTGCCGGCTGCCCTGCGAGAGCGCAATCGAGCGGGGATCTTGTTGTGCCGCTTGCGGCGGCTTCGCATCGATCAGCGCAATGCGCTCGGCCGCCACGCCGCGCTTGATCAGCAGGGCGGCGGTCGCCATGCCGACCGGGCCGGCCCCGGCAATCGCGATATCGACCTGAGAAGTCATGATGCGCGGATCAGCCTTTCATGACGGCTTCGATCTCGGCTACCGTCTTCGGTGCCTTGTGCGTGAGAATGTGGCAGCCCTCTGATGTCACCAGCGCATCATCTTCGATGCGAATGCCAATGTGCCAGAACTGCTCGGGCACGCCTTCAGCGGGTCGTACATACATGCCCGGTTCGATCGTCAGCACCATGCCGGGTGCCAGTGTACGCCAGGGCTTTTCGGCACCGGCAGGTGCCGGGTCGCGGTAGTCGCCGACGTCATGCACATCCATGCCCAGCCAGTGGCCGGTGCGGTGCATGTAGAACTGACGGTAGCTGCCATTCGCGATCACATCGTCCAGCGAGCCGACCTTGTTCTTGTCGAGCAGCCCGGTATCCAGCATGCCTTGCGCGAGCACCTTCAGTGCGGCGTCATGTCCATCGGTAAAGCGCGCGCCGGGCCGGGTGGCTGCGATGGCGGCGTACTGTGCATCCAGCACGATCTCATACAGCGTCTTTTGCGGGCCGCTGAATCTGCCATTCACCGGGAAGGTACGGGTAATGTCGGACGCATAGCTGTCCAGCTCGCAACCGGCATCGATCAGTACCAGCTCGCCATCGCGCAACTCGGCGTCGCCCGCGCGGTAATGCAGCACGCAGGCATTCGGGCCTGCAGCGACGATCGATCCGTAGGCAGGGAATTGCGAGCCATTGCGGCGGAACTCGTGCAGCAGCTCGGCTTCGAGATGATATTCGCGCAGACCAGCGCGCGAGCTGCGCATCGCGCGCGCATGCGCATCGGCGGTGATGTCGGCAGCGCGTTGCATGATCGCGATCTCGTGATCGTCTTTGACGAGGCGCATCTCGTTCAGGATCACGCGAACATCGATGGCCGCATTGGGGGCCGTCACGCCGGCGCGCACCTGAGCGCGAACGGCGTTCAGCCAGCCCTTGACCTGCTCATCCAGCCGGCTGCTGCTACCCAGTGCGTAGAACAGTGCCGGTGCATTGGCCATCAGCTTGGGCAACTCGTCATCGATACGGGCAATCGGATGGGCGGCATCAAAGCCGAAAGCCTCGCGCGCCGCCTCGGGACCGTAGCGATAGCCATCCCAGATCTCGCGCTCTTCATTCTTCTCGCGGCAAAACAGGATGGCCCGATCGGTTTCACCTGCGACCAGCACCAGTGTCGCCTCGGGCTCGGTGAAGCCGGTCAGGTAATAGAAATAACTGTCATGCCGGTACGGATAATCGGCATCGGCATTGCGCATCACTTCCGGCGCCGTGGGAATAATGGCTACGCCGCCCCCCTGCGCATGCATCTGGGCGAGTACGCGGGCGCGGCGGTTTGCATAGGGATTCATGGTCAGTTCTTGTGAATTAGGGGTGCGTTGAGTTGTTCGAGTCGCTCCACTGTGCCAACATCGGTCCAGTCGCCGCGGTAGAGCTCGCCGCCTATTCTGCGCTGGTTCGCAAACTCGCGCAGTATAGGGGCCAGCTTGGCGCTGCTGCCCGGCGTCACACTGTCGAACAGCTCCGGGCGGTAGACGCCGATGCCGGAAAACGTGTAGCGCGGCTCGCCGTCATTCGAGATGGCATAGCTCTCGAGCGCGAAATCCCCTTCCGGATGATGGGGCGGGTTTTTCACCAGATACAGCCAGCCCAGATCGCGGGTTGCCGACGAGTGCGGATTACCCCAGACGTCGTTTTCTTCGAGTACGTCTTTCACGGCCGAGAAATCGAAGTGAGGGCAGTAGACGTCACCGGCAATCGCCACGAAAGGATCATCGCCCAGCAAATGACGCGCTTTCGCGATGCCGCCAGCGGTCTCCAGCGCAGTACCCTCCGGCGAGTAGGCGATGCGTGCGCCGAACTGGCGGCCATCGCCGAGCGCCTCTTCGATCATCTGACCAAGATGCGCATGATTGATCACGATCTCGGTGATGCCCGCGCGAACGAGATTCAGGATATGCCAGACAATCAGCGGCCGGCCGCGCACCTGCAGCAGCGGCTTCGGGCAGGTGTCCGTCAGTGGCCGCATGCGCTCGCCGCGTCCGGCAGCAAAGATCATTGCCTTCATGCTCGCGTGCTCAGAAAGTGTAGCCGACGTTGGTGGTGTTCTCGTCCAGCGTATCGAGCAGCCGGATCAGCGGTGCGAATTCCTTGTAGCGATACGCGGTCTTGCGCGTGTAATCCATCACCAGCGGAATATCGTTCAGATAGCCATCCTTGCCATCGCGGTGATACAGCCGCGCAAAAATGCCCAGCACCTTCAGATGACGCTGCAGGCCCATGAATTCGAAATCCTTGTAGAACGCATCGACATCATGGCTGACCGGCAGTCCGGCGCGTCGCGCGCGTTCCCAGTAACGGATGGCCCAGTCGAGCACCATCTCTTCATCCCACTGAATGTACGCATCGCGCAGCAGCGACACCAGGTCATAGGTGATCGGCCCATACAGCGCATCCTGAAAATCCAGAATGCCGGGATTGCCCTTGTCCAGCACCATCAGGTTGCGCGAGTGATAGTCGCGATGCACGTAGACCTGCGGCTGGGCGAGATTGTTCGCCAGAAGCACCTCGAACACCTGATTCAGTGAGGCGTTTTGTGCGTCGTTAAGACTCGCGCCCAGGTGTTTGCCGATATACCAGTCCGGGAAGAGCATCAGCTCGCGATGCAAGGCTGCACGATCGTAGTCCGGCAGCTGGCCGGGACGACTTTGTACTTGCAACAGAATCAGCGCATCAATCGCATCAAGGTAGAGCTTGTGCGCGGTATCGGCGCTCAGCTGCTTCAGATACGTGGTCGAGCCGAGGTCGGACAGCAGCAGAAAGCCGCGTTCGACATCTTTTGCGAGGACGCGGGGCACGGTGATGCCGGTATTGCCGAACAATTCAGCCACCTGAAGGAAAGGGCGCACGTCTTCCTGCGGCGGCGGCGCATCCATCACGATCAGCGTTCCGCCATCCGCGGTGTCGACGCGAAAGTAGCGCCGGAAGCTGGCATCCGCGGACGCGGCTCTCAGGGTGTCGGGCAGTGTCTTGGGGGTGTCGAGCTGCGTCAGCCACGCCGATATATCGGCAAGACGCGGGTCGGTATTCGGAGATTCGGACATCGGAAATGAAAAGGAGTGCAGATTGACAAGATGAAAGCGCCGCAGGAGCTGAGGCGCACAGTGAGTTCCCATATAATAAGGGATTAACCTCTGATTCGCGGCGCTGACACAGCCACTTCCCCATTCATGATCCGGCGATTGCCTCTTCTACAACCTGTTGCCGAGCTCCGCCTGAATGCGATGGCGGTCGCGCTGGCCTTGCTGCCGGCGCTGTCTTCGGCGCAAGACCGGCCCTGGATTGCAGGCAGTGTCGACGACAATGGCCCGACCTCGTTCGAGGCAGAGCAGATCACGGGCCGCCCGGATCATGAGGTCAGCATGGAAAGGCAGGTCGGCATCAGTCGCGGAAAGACGCAGATCGAGGCCGATCGCATGACCTACGACATTGTCGATGACCGCGTCGATGCGATCGGCAATGTGCGCCTTCAGCGCGAGGGTAACAAGTTCTCCGGCAGCGAACTGCGCCTGAAGCTCGACACCGGCGAGGGTGTGCTGCAAAGCCCTGTGTACAAGCTGATGCGCATGAACGCCCATGGCAAGGCCGAGCGCATCGATTTCGAATCGCAAGACAAGGCCACCGTGGTCGGCGGCTTTTATACGACGTGCGAAGGTCCTGATCCCGACTGGTATCTGCGTTCCGGATCGCTGGCGCTGGACAATGGCCGCGAGATTGGTGTCGCAGAAAACGCGGTGCTGGTGTTCAAGGGCGTCCCGTTGGTGGGTGCGCCCAAGCTCTCGTTTCCGCTGAGTGAAGAGCGGGTATCCGGCTTCCTCGCGCCGACTGTCGCCACCTCCACCTCGGGCGGACTGGAAGTCGTCACGCCGTATTACTGGAATATCGCTCCCAACCGCGATCTGATACTGGCGCCCCACTACATTACCCGCCGCGGCCTGATGCTCGGCGGCAGTGCCCGTTATCTGGGCGAAGACTACGGCGGGCAGACCAACTTCGAGGTGATTGACCGCGACAACCAGACCTCGGAGAGCCGCTGGGCCGTGTCGTCACGTCACAAGCACACCCTGGGTCAGGGCCTGACGCTGAGCAGCAACCTGAACGCCGCTTCCGATGATGACTACGCGCGCGATTTTCCGTTCAGCCGCGTCTGGGCCTATCAGCCCGGCATTCCGCGCCGGCTGCTGGTGCGCGATGTGCGGCTCGACTATGGCAGTCAGGACTGGACCGCCAGCGGCAGGCTGACCGAGTACCAGGTGCTGCAGGATCGCAGCGGCACCGCGCAGATCCAGCGACCGTACAGCCGACTGCCCCAGCTGAACTACAACTACTATGGCGAGAACGATCGCGGTCTGAACTGGTCGCTGGGCTCGGAATTCACCCGCTTTCATCAGACCTTCATTCCGACCGATGGCATGCCAAGGCAGGGTGACCGCATGGTGGTCAATCCGCGGTTGACGTACAACTATCAGACACCGGGCTTTTTCCTGCGCCCCAGCGTGTCCGCCCACAGCACGATCTACAGCCTCGATGAGACGGCGGCGCCCACGATGACGGCGCCGAACCGCACATTGCCGACCCTCTCGCTCGATTCCGGCCTGATTTATGAACGTGATGCGAGCCTGTTCGGCAATGCTGCGATACAAACCCTTGAGCCCCGCGTGTTCTACACCTACACGCCCTACAAGCGGCAGGATTCCACGCTGTATCCGAATTTCGATTCGACCGAGGCTGACTTCAATTACGCGACCGTGTTCCGTGAGAACCGCTTTGTGGGTAACGACCGCATCAGTGATGCCAACCAGGTGACCACGGCGCTGACCACCCGCTATCTGGAACCGAACGGTATGGAACGCGTGCGACTGGCGATTGCGCAGCGTTTTTCGTTTGCTGACCAGCGCGTCACCCTGAACAACGCCACGTTGCTGCCCACCGAAACCCGCTCCGATATGCTGTTCCTCGGCTCTGGCCGGGTTACTGATCAGCTGCGCGTCGATACGAATTTCCAGTTCAGCCAGTCACGCAATGAACTGAACCGCATGAATGTCGGCACCTTCTGGCAACCGGCGCCGATGAAGGTGCTGAACGTGCAATACCGTCGTGATGTGCGCAATTTGCCCAATGATCCGAACTCCAATTTCGAGCTGATCGATGTATCCTCGCAATGGCCTCTGGGCGACCGCTGGTATGGCGTTGGCAGGATCAGCTACCTGCTGAAAGAAAGCAAGCTGGGTCAGTCGCTGGCCGGCATCGAATACAAGGCCGATTGCTGGATCTTCCGCGTCGTCGGCCAGCGTGTTCCGACGGCACAGGGCGTGGCCAATACCACGGTGTTCCTGCAGCTCGAGTTCAATGGCCTGTCCATGCTGGGCGCAAATCCGATGCGCGCGCTACGCGCCAACGTGCCGGGCTACCAGCCGCTGGGCTCGACCGATTATCCGTACGAAACTTATTGATTGTGAATGCCATGAAGATTGCCGTGAACCGGTTCACTCCGCGCGCGATGACGCGCTGCCTGTCGATGGCTGCCATGCTCGCGGTAGCAGCGACCTGCGTTCCTTTCGCGGCGAATGCACAGGACAAAGGCGCAGGCACCGGCACCGGCACCGGCAAGCAGCCCGTGCTGGTGGATGCGATTGTCGCCGTCGTCAACACCGACGTCATCACGCTGAAAGAGCTCAATGACCGCATGGCGCTGATCGAGCAGCGCATGAAGCGCCAGAACATGCAGATGCCGCCGCGCGAGGTGCTGCAAAAGCAGCTGCTCGAGCGCATGATCGTCACCCGTGCACAGATGCAGCTGGCACGCGAGAGCGGCATTCGCATCGATGACATCATGCTCGACCGTGCCGTGGCCCGTATCGCCGAGCAGAATCAGCTGTCGGTGCAGAGTTTCCGCGACCAGCTGGAGCGCGAAGGGCTGTCCTTCGCCCGCTTCCGCGAAGAGATCCGTGAAGAGATCACCTTGCAGCGACTGCGCGAGCGCGAGGTGGACAACAAGCTGCAGATCGCTGATTCGGAAGTCGACAATTATCTGGCCGCGGCCAGCGGCAAGCCCGAAGCCAGCCAGCAGGAATTGAACATCGCGCAGATTCTGGTGCGCGTGCCTGAGAATGCATCGCCGCAGCAGATTGCCGATCGTCGCAAGCGTGCAGAGACGGCGATCGCGCAACTGAAATCCGGGACCGATTTCGCGAAGGTCGCTGCCAGCTTTTCCGATGCGGGCGATGCGCTGACTGGCGGCGATCTCGGCTGGCGCAGTGTGTCGCGCCTGCCGCAATTGTTCGTTGACGCTGTCGAGAAACTCGGTGAAGGCGAAGTCGCACCGCTGGTGCGCAGCGCGAATGGTTTTCATGTGTTGAAGCTCAATGGCCGTCGCGCCGCCGGTGCCACCAAGGCGGGCGTGGGCACCATGGTGCAGCAGACGCGCGCGCGTCACATTCTGATCAAGGTGAACCAGATCGTGTCGCCCGCCGAGGCCAGACGCAAGCTCGCCGAACTGAAAGAGCGCCTCGATAACAAGGCAGCGAAATTCGAGGATCTCGCGCGACTGTATTCGAATGATGGCTCGGCCAACAAGGGCGGCGATCTCGGCTGGATCTATCCGGGCGATACCGTTCCCGAGTTCGAGCGTGCGATGAACTCGCTTCGCCCCGGACAGATCAGTGAACCGATCGAATCTCCGTTTGGCTATCACCTGATCGAAGTCCTTGAGCGCAAGACCGAAGAAGTCTCTCGCGAGCGTCAGCGGCTGATGGCGCGTCAGGCATTGCGCGACCAGAAGCTCGAAGAGGCTTACGAGGACTGGCTGCGCCAGCTGCGCGACCGTGCCTACGTCGAATACCGTCTCGACGAATTCAGCTCGCGCACGCAATAAGCGCTGGTTGACGTTTTCTCCATGCCCTGTCCGCGCATAGCGATCACCTGCGGCGAGCCGGCAGGTATCGGGCCGGAAATTTCCGTGCGTGCCGCGCTCGACTCGGGCACGCTCGATGTCGTGCTGCTCGGGGATGCGCAGCAGCTGCAGGCGCTGGCCGCTACATTTTCTGCTGACCGTCGCATCACACCGCTCGCCTCGCTGTCTGCATTGCAGACACTGCCGCGCGAGCCGGGACGGCTCAGCCTGATCGATTGCCCGCTTGCCGTGCGCCCGGTTCCCGGGCAGCTGGATGCCCGCAATGGTTCCGCCGTGCTGCAGACACTGGATATCGCCATTGAAGCGGCGATGATGCAGTTGGTGGATGCCATCGTCACGGCGCCCGTGCAGAAAAGCACGATCAATGAGGCGGGCATGGCGTTCACTGGTCATACCGAATATCTGGCCGAAAAAACCGGCACGCAGCAGGTCGTGATGATGCTCGCCGGCCCCACGCATGGCACGATGCTGCGCGTTGCGCTGGCAACCACGCACCTCCCGCTCAGTCAGGTGAGCGCGGCCATCACGCGCGACAGCCTGTCGCGCACGCTGTCCATCATTCATGCGGATCTGAAGCAGCAGTGTGGCATCGCCGATCCGCGCATCATGGTGGCTGGGCTGAATCCGCATGCGGGCGAAGAGGGTTATCTCGGGCGTGAAGAAATCGATGTGATCACACCGGTAATCAAGGCCGCGCGAGCCCGTGGCTGGCAAGTGTCCGGTCCCTATCCGGCAGATACGCTGTTCCAGCCAAAGTACCTGAATGAGGCCGATTGCATGCTCGCGATGTATCACGATCAGGGCTTGCCGGTGCTGAAGTTCGCAACCTTTGGTCAGGGGGTGAACATCACGCTCGGGCTGCCCGTCATCCGCACGTCGGTTGATCATGGCACGGCGCTGGACATTGCCGCGCGTGGCACCGGGCATGCCGATTATTCGAGCATGCAGGTGGCGATCCGTATCGCTACTGAAATGATCTTCAGTTCGGGCCGCGTCAGCGCATGAAACATATTCCCCGCAAACGCTTCGGCCAGAATTTTCTGACGGATCAGAATGTGCTCGACGAGATTATTCGTGCGATCGCGCCGGCCGCTGATGATCTGATGGTCGAGATCGGGCCCGGGCAGGGGGCCATGACGTCGCTGCTGCTGCAAGCACTGAAGGTGCTGCATGCGGTGGAGCTGGATCGCGATCTGGTCACGATGCTGCAAAAAAAATTCAGCACTGACCGGCTGATCATTCATTCGGGCGATGCGCTGCAGTTCGACTTTGCCTCGTTGATCCCGGCCGGTCGCAAGCTGCGCATTGTCGGCAATCTGCCCTACAACATCTCCAGCCCGTTGCTGTTCCATCTCGCACAATTTGTCGGTCAGGTGCACGATCAGCACTTCATGCTGCAAAAGGAAGTCGTCGAGCGCATGGTGGCCGAACCCGGCAGCAAGGAGTACGGACGCTTGTCCGTGATGCTGCAGTGGCGCTATCAGATGGAGCTGCTGTTCATCGTGCCGCCCGAGGCCTTCGATCCGCCACCCAGAGTGGAGTCGGCCATCGTTCGCATGATCCCGATTCCTTCACCGCTGGCATGCGAACAGCGCAAGCTGGAGCAGGTGGTGACCAAGGCCTTTTCCCAGCGGCGCAAGGTGATACGGAATTGCCTGTCCGGGATGTTTACCGAGGCGCAGCTGGTCGAGGCGGGCATTGACCCGCAGTCGCGGCCCGAGACCGTGGGGCTGGAGGCGTATGTGAGGCTGGCGCGGTTGTTGTAGGCCGTTCAGGCATCCCGCTCGATCAGCTCGATCTTGTACCCATCCGGGTCCTGCACAAACGCGATCACCGTCGATCCGCCTTTGACCGGCCCGGCGTCCCGGGTCACATTTCCGCCGGCCGCCCTGACTGCGGCACAGGTGGCTGCGGCATCGTTGACACCGATCGCGATATGTCCATACGCGGTACCCATCTCGTACTCGCCGACCCCGTAGTTGTAGGTCAGCTCGATCTCGGCCTGATCCGGGTTGCTTGCATAGCCCAGAAACGCGAGTGAATATTTCTGGTCCGGACGGTCGGTGGTGCGCAGCAAGGTCATGCCCATGACCTTCGTATAGAAGTCGATCGATCGCTGAAGGTCGCCCACGCGGAGCATGGTGTGCAGTATGCGCATAAGATCCTCTGTTCAGAAATTCGGCAGTTTTTCCGGTTCGTGTTCGCGCAGCGCCTTGCGCGCAGATTCGAACTCGGGCAGAACGGACTGCACGGTCGCCCAGAATTGCGGGCCGTGGTTCATCTCGCGCAGATGCGAGAGCTCATGCGCGACCACGTAATCAATATTGGGCAGCGCAAAATGCACCAGACGCCAGTTCAGGCGTATGCGGCCATCGGCCGTGCAGGAGCCCCATTGGGTGCTGGCAGACGAGAGCGAAAAACGCTTGTAGGTCACGCCCAGCTTTTCCGCATAGATCTCCAGCCGCTCGGCGAACAAGCGCTTGGCCTCGCCCTGCAGCCAGCCCTGTACACGATCCTTGAGCTGCTGCTCGGTCGAGGACGCGGGCAGGCCGATATGCAGCTCGTTGGTGCTCTCATCAAAGCGCGCGCCTAGGCTGCCGCGATCCGCAATCCGCAGTGTGATGTCGTTGCCGAGGTAGGGCAGCTTCGCACCGTCGCGCCACTCCATCGGCGGCTGCAGCCGGCGCACCGAGCGCTCGCGCTGCTCGTTCATCTTGCGGAAGATCCACGGTTGCTTGGACTTGATCGCCGATTCGATCTCGGAGACGGTCACCCATTTGGGCGCGGTCACACGCAAGCCATCGTCATCGATCAGGAATCCTATCGTGCGGCGCTTGGAGCGAAGCAGCCGGTAGTCAAGATAGAGCGTATCCAGGTAGATGCGGCGATGATTCGGCGGTATCGGCGTTTCAGGGACGGTCGAGGCCTGTGGCGATCCACTGGCCATGGTGTCGGTGTCGGACAAAGGATCCAGCAGCAGCGCCAGCTGGTTGGGGTCGACAAATTTCTTGCGCAGGAACTGCCTTATCGACATGCCAGATATCTTTTTGAAAATCATTGAGGGTGCAGCAGAGAGCAGCTCAGGACGACGCCTGATCCTCATAAGCCGCCGGAGTGATGCGCCGCATCTCGGATTCTATCCAATTTTCGACCCTGGCCATCAGTTCCGATGGCATCAGATTGTCCGGCGCAATCGGTGCACCGATGGATACCGTGATCAGTCCCGGTTTCTTGATAAAAGCATTGCGCGGCCAGCAGTCGCCTGAATTGATCGCGATCGGCACTACGGGGGTGCCGGTGCCGATGGCCAATATCGCGCCGCCGGCCTTGTAGTTGCCCTGCTTGCCGACCGGTGTGCGCGTCCCTTCCGGGAACATGATCACCCACTGGCCATCGTCCAGCCGCTGTTTGCCGGTGCGGATCACCTGCGCCATCGCGTCACGTCCCTTGCTGCGATCGATCGCGATCATGCGCAGCATCGCCAGTCCCCAGCCAAAGAAGGGAATGTAGAGCAGGGACTTCTTGAACACGAAGATCAGCGGGCGCGGCATCAGCCAGCAATAAAAAATCGTCTCCCAGGCCGACTGGTGCTTGGACAGCAGGATCACCGGCGCATCCGGCAGGTTCTCCATGCCCTTGATTTGCCAGCGTATGCCGCAGACATAGCGTGCGGCGAGTGTGATGAACACATTCCAGCGCGTGATCATCCAGTAGCGCTGACGATAGGGCAGAAAGATGAAGACGAAGCACGCGAGCGCCCAGACGATGGTGATCACCAGGATCAGCAGCGCGAACAGCAGCGAGCGCAGGAACAGCACAGGACGGGACATTCAGTTTCCATTCAGGGCGGGTGCCATGCACGCCACCGTTTTACGATTGTTTTTTCTTGGTCAGCGCGGCGCGCGCCATCTCGACCGTGTCGGGCGCCGACTGCTCGGCATGCAGCAGGCGATCGACCATGTTCGCGAGGTCGTCGAAGACCTTTGTCCCCGGCGGCAGGTCGCCGTGCGCCAGCGTTTGTTCTCCCTTGCCGGTTCTCACCAGATAAGGGGATGCGCCGACCTGCGCCGCTGCCTGCAAGTCGCGCAGCGAATCGCCGACCACGGGCACCTGATGCAGGCTGACCTCGAAGCGTTCGGCGATCGACAGCAGCATGCCAGGCCGGGGCTTGCGACAGTCGCACTGCGCATCGGCGGCGTGCGGGCAGTAAAAGATGGCATCAATGTGCGCGCCGACCGCCTGCGCCGACTGATGCAGCTTGTGATGTATCGCGCCCAGGGTCTTCATGTCGAACAGGCCGCGCGAGATGCCGGATTGATTGGTCGCCACCGCCACACGATAGCCGTGCTGGTTCAGGCGCGCGATCGCTTGCAGCGAACCGGGGATCGCCACCCATTCCAGCGGCGACTTGATGTACGCATCCGAGTCGAAATTGATCACGCCGTCGCGGTCGAGGATGATCAGTTTCATGGTCGGGTCGCTGGCGGGCACCGGGTTCGCTCCGTTGACTGGGGACGATCAGGCCGCGAGGCGGGAGATGTCGGCCACACGGTTCATCATCGCGTGCAGCGACTGCAGCAGCGCAAGACGATTCGCGCGCAGTGCCGGATCTTCCGCCATCACCATCACGTCATTGAAGAAGGCATCCACATCGTCGCGCAGCGCGGCCAGTGCTTTGAGCGTCGCGCTGAAATCCGCTTGCGCGAATGCCTGATCGACCGCCTGCCGGGTGTCGGTCATCGCGCCATAGAGCTTTTGCTCGGCCGGTTCGGCCAGCAGCTTGGGTTGAACCTCGCCGTGAACGCCTTCATTCTTTTTCAGAATGTTCGTGATGCGCTTGTTGGCGGCGGCCAGTGAGGCCGCTTCCGGCAGCGCGGCAAAGGTCTTCACGGCGTCGAGGCGCTCCAGAATATCATCCAGCCGGTCAGGCGACTGGGCGACCACGGCCTCGACCGCGTCCTGCGCATGGCCATGCTCGCGCAGCAGCCCGCGCAGACGGTCATAGATGAAGGCTTGTACGTCGGCCACCGGATCCGTGAACTGCGGATTGCCGCTGAACTGCGAAGCGGCCTGATGCAGCAGATGCGACAAGGACAGCGGCAGCTTCTTTTCGACCAGCATGCGCAGCACGCCCAGCGCATGGCGGCGCAGCGCGAACGGATCCTTGTCGCCCGTAGGCGCAAGGCCGATGCCCCAAATGCCGACCAGCGTTTCCAGTTTGTCGGCCATCGCGACGACCGTGCCCGTGCGCGTCGCCGGCAAGGCGTCGCCGGCAAAGCGCGGCTGATAATGCTCGCCGATCGCGGCAGCGACCTCCTCCGGCTCGCCATCATGGCGCGCATAGTAGGTGCCCATGATGCCTTGCAGCTCGGGGAACTCGCCCACCATATCGGTCAGCAGGTCGGCCTTGGACAGCTGGGCCGCTCGCCGGGCGAGCGTGACATCTGCATTCAGTGATTCTGCAATCGCGCTGGCAATCGCAACCACGCGCTCATTGCGCTGCGCCTGCGAGCCGAGCTTGTTGTGATAAACAACGCTGGAGAGTCCCGAGAGCCGGTCAAACAGTTTTTTCTTTTTGTCTTGCTCGAAAAAGAATTTGGCATCCGACAGGCGCGGACGCACCACGCGCTCATTGCCGCCAATGATGTGCTGAGGATCCGCCGTTTCTATATTCGAGACGATCAGGAAGCGCGAGCGCAGTTTGCCGCTGCTGTCGGTCAGGGCAAAATATTTCTGGTTGGTCTGCATTGTCAGGATCAGGCATTCCTGTGGCACGGACAGGAAGGCCTGATCAAAATGGCATTCGTACACGACGGGCCATTCGACCAGTGCGCTCACTTCATCCAGCAGCGATTCCGGCATCAGGATCTGGTCATTGCCGGCCTTCGCCTGCAGGGCAGCGCGGATTTTTTCCTTGCGCGCGCCATAGCCGGCGATGACGCGGCCCTCTTCTTCCAGAATCTCGGCATAACGGTCGGCCGACGGGATCGTCAGCGAGGGCTTGCGCGACAGGAAGCGATGGCCCAGCGTCGATTGCGACGCTTGCAAGCCGAGCAGGCTGAGCGGCACGACCTTGTCATCCAGCAGCGCGATCAGGCCATGCACCGGCCGCACAAAATGCACGGTATCGCCATTCGGTCGCTGATAGCTCATGACCTTCGGAATCGGTAGCTTGGCAATGCTTTCTTCCAGCGCGAGCTGCAAACCGGCAGCCAGCGGCTGGCCGGGAGCGGTGTACGTGAAGAAGAAGCTCTCTGCTTTGCCATCGCTCGCACGCTCCAGTTCCGACAGCGCGATGCTGTCGCGTCCGGCCTGCGTGGCCAGCGCGGCGAGTTTTTTGGTCAGCGGTGCTGCGGGCTGGCCTTCTTTGTCGAGTGCGACGGAGACAGGCAGCACTTTCTCGCGGATCTGCTTGTCCGGCGATGAGGCGCGCACGCCTTGCAGGACGACCGCGAGCCGGCGCGGGCTGGCGTAGGCCGTGAAGCTGGCACCGTCGTCGAGGAAGGCGCGCGCGGACAGGCCATTGAACATCGCCGTGGCGAAAGCATCGCCCAGCTTGCCCAGTACTTTGGGAGGGAGTTCTTCGGTCAGCAGTTCGACCAGCAGTGTGTGCTTCATGTTGTTCAGTCGTTGTGTTCGTCAGTGCCGGTCAGGCTGCTTTGCTGGCATCGCCCAGCATCGGAAAACCGAGCTGTTCGCGCGAGGTGTAATACGCTTGCGCCACTGCGCGGGCGAGGTTGCGGATACGGCCAATATAGGCGGCACGCTCCGTGACCGAGATCGCACCACGCGCATCCAGCAGGTTGAAGGTATGCGCTGCCTTCAGCACCATCTCGTACGCGGGCAATGCGAGCGGCACCGCCATCAGGCGCTGCGCTTCGGCCTCGTAATTGGAGAACAGCGAGAACAGGAACTCCGCGTTCGAGTGCTCGAAGTTGTAAGCGGATTGCTCAACCTCATTCTGGTGAAAGACGTCGCCATAGGTCAGATGCTTTTTGACGCCGCGCTCTTCCCATTCGGTCCACACCAGATCGAATACGTTCTCCACGCCCTGCAGGTACATCGCCAGACGTTCGATACCGTAGGTGATCTCGCCCAGCACGGGCTTGCAGTCGATGCCGCCGACTTGCTGGAAGTAAGTGAACTGCGTGACTTCCATGCCATTGAGCCAGACCTCCCAGCCCAGCCCCCAGGCACCCAGTGTCGGGTTTTCCCAGTCATCTTCGACGAAGCGAACGTCGTTCTCGGTGAGTTTTAATCCCAGTGCTTCCAGCGAGCCCAGATAGAGTTCGAGAATGTTTTCCGGCGCAGGCTTCAGCACCACCTGATACTGATAGTAGTGCTGCATGCGGTTCGGGTTTTCGCCATAGCGGCCATCCTTCGGGCGACGCGACGGCTGCACGTAAGCGGCGCGCCAGGGCTCGGGGCCGATCGCGCGCAGGAAGGTCGCCGTGTGCGAGGTACCGGCGCCGACTTCCATGTCATACGGTTGGAGCAGCGCGCAGCCTTGCGCGTCCCAGTACTCCTGCAGGGTCAGGATGATTTGTTGGAAGGTCGGTCTTGTGTTCATGGGAATCAGTATCAGGCGCGCACGGAGTAGCGACGCGCTCGGGTAGAACATCGGGAAAACCCGGAATTTTAGCCGTTTTTGCTACGTCCAAGCCGCTTAAGTCCGGGCAGGGCGAGCAGCGCGAGCGCCAGTCCCACAGGCAGCGTATTGCCCAGCCAGGTGTAGGGTGTCCTGCCCTGCATGCCCTGTACCGTCGCTTCAAGCGTGCCGCGCGTGAAGGCGGGCAGGCGCGCGACGATCTGTCCTCTGCCGTCAATCATGGCGGTCGCCCCGGTATTGGTCGCGCGCAGCATCGGCCGGCCGGTTTCCAGCGTGCGCATCTGCGAGATCTGCAGATGCTGCGGCAGCGCGATGGTGTCGCCAAACCATGCAATGTTGGAAACGTTCAGCAGGATGCTGGGGACAGGGCTGCCACGGTCGATCGCGGCGGCGATCTGCGCGGCGATTTCTTCGCCGAACAAGTCTTCGTAGCAGATGTTTGGCAAGACCCACTGCTCGCGCACATCGATCGGCGGCTGATACAGCGCACCGCGTCCGAAATCACCCAGCGGCATGTTCATCAGGTCCACAAACCAGCGGGCGCCCGGCGGGATGAATTCACCAAACGGAACGAGATGATGCTTGTCATAGCGGTAGAGCGTGGACTGGCCGAAAGAAAATCCGATCACGCTGTTCAGGTAGATGCCGGGTCCTGTCGTCCACGGAACGCCGACCACCAGCGTGCTGTTGCTGTCCCACGCAAAATGCGCGAGCTGTTCGATGTAGCCCGGTGGCAGCTGGGTCGACAGCAGCGGCAGCGCTGTTTCGGGAGTGGCGATCAGGTCCGCAGGCGCTTCGGTAATCATTTGCCGGTACAGCGACAAGGTGGCATCGATATTCGCGGGATCGAACTTCATCTGCTGCGGTACATTGCCCTGCAAAAGACGCGCTCTGACCGGCTTGCCCAGAGGCTGGGTCCATTCGACCCGGGTGAGTGCGGCCCCGGAGAGCAACAGCGCCGCCAGCAAGATGATCGCGCCCGGCTGCGGCCGCCGCTGGTGCAGCATCAGGCCCAGACATCCGGCGACGATCGTGGCCAGCCAGCCGACGCCATAGACGCCGATCAGCGGTGCATACCCGGCGAACGGACTGTCGGTGTGCGCGTAGCCGGTGGCGATCCAGGAGAAACCAGTGAATATCCAGCCGCGCGTCCAGTCGGCGAGCATCCAGCAGGCGGGCAGGATGGCAATGGCCGAGAACGCGGTGTGGCTGGCGCGAACAGCGGCCCATGAGGCCACCCACAGCGCCAGCCCGTACAGCAGGCCGAGGCTGGCGGCCAGCAGGACGACGGCGATCGCAGCGAGTCCGGCTGCCATCTCTCCATACACATGCAGGCTTACATACAGCCAGTGGGTGCCGGCAAGAATGGACGCAGCGCCAAAGCTCCATCCGAGCAGGAAGGCGTCACGGGCCCGCGTGGTGTTGAGGAACAGATGGGTCAGCAGCGCCAGACAGATCAGCTGCATCGGCCACGCACCGAAAGGCGCAAATGCAAATACGGTGGCTGCGCCGGCGAGCAGCGACAGCGATAACGCAGAGCGCGAGAGTGGCCGAACGGCAGACACCTGCCCGGCCGCCTGTTCAGACGCGGGTAAAAACATCCGGGTCATTGCACGGCGTGCCGTGCATCAGCTGGCTTCTCCGAACGAGCGTTGCGGCAGTTTTTCTACCAGCAGCACATGTACCTGTCGTGCATCGGCACGCAGCACCTCGAAACGCAGATCGTCAATCTCGAACTGCTCTCCCTTGCGTGGCATGCGGCCCAGATGATTCGCCACCAGACCGCCAATGGTGTCGACATCCTCATTGGCCAGCGTCGTGCCCAGAGCATCGTTGAATTGTTCTATCTCGGTCAGTGCCCGAACGCGCCAGCGCGGACCGACATCCCCCTCTTTGATCGGCAGTATGTTGTCTTCTTCTTCGTCGAAATCGTATTCGTCTTCGATGTCGCCAACGATCTGTTCGAGCACGTCTTCGATCGTGATCAGGCCGGCGACACCGCCATATTCATCGACCACGATGGCGATGTGGTTGCGGTTGGCCCGAAAGTCACGCAGTAGCACATTGAGACGCTTGGATTCAGGAATGAACACGGCCGGTCGCAGCATGTCGCGCAGATCGAATTCATCTTCGGCGTAATAGCGCAGCAAATCTTTGGCGAGCAAGATGCCGATGACCTTGTCGCGGTCGCCGTCCACGGCGGGGAAGCGCGAATGCGCAGTGGATAACACCATCGGCATCCATTCTTCAATGGGACGGGCAATATCGACCACGTCCATCTGCGAGCGCGGAATCATGATGTCGCGTGCGCACAGGTCAGAGACCTGGAACACACCTTCGATCATGGAGAGCGCGTCGGCATCCAGCAGATTGCGTTCATGCGCATCGTGCAGCACTTCCAGCAATTCGCTGCGGTTTTCTGGCTCGGGAGAGATCAGCGCGGTCAGGCGCTCGAACAGGGAGCGGTGAGGCTTGGGATGGTCGGCGGTACGCCCGCCGGGGGGATAGTCTTGCATATGGCGTAATGCCAGAGTTCAGGAAAAGAGAGCATACCGTAAAACGATCAACGATCCGGTAAAGTTCGCTGCGACCGGCATGCAGATTTGCTAATTTGAAATTCGGTGATCAGCTATTTTCGCGACAGCATCGGAATGCGCGGGGAAATCAGGCGCGGTTCTGGTACGGATCCGGAATGCCCAGCCCGGCAAGAATCTCGGTTTCCAGCTGTTCCATCTCGGCAGCTTCCGAGTCGTCTTCATGATCGTAACCCTGCGCATGCAGTACTCCATGTACGACAAGGTGAGCCGCATGCTGTTCCAGCGACAGCGCTTGTTCGGCGGCTTCTTTCAGCAGCACATCGGTGCAGAGCACGATATCGGCGCGCACGACCTCGTCCTCAGGGTCGTCGTTGTACGCAAAGGTCAGCACATTGGTCGCGTAATCCTTGCCGCGGTAGTCTCGGTTGAGTGCGCGGCCCTCGTCGGCATCGACAAAGCGCAGCGTCAGCTCGGCCGGTGCGAACTGAGCTGCCTGCACCCAGCGACGTATCTTTGCGCGAGTGAGCTGATCAGACAGCCGCCGGTCAGCGAACTGCACGGATAAGGACAGTGAATTATTTGCCGGCATCGCGTAATGCGGCGGCCGCCGCTGCGGCGGTGGCGGCATCATAGGCATCGACAATGCGGCCGACCAGAGGATGACGGACCACATCAGCGCTGGTAAAACGCGTGAACGCGATGCCACGTACCGAGGAGAGGACATTCATTGCATCGACCAACCCGCTTTTCTGTCCGCGTTGCAGGTCGATTTGCGTGACATCACCGGTCACCACCGCCTTGCTGCCAAAGCCGATGCGGGTGAGGAACATCTTCATCTGCTCGGGCGTGGTGTTCTGCGCCTCGTCGAGAATGATGAACGCGTGATTGAGCGTGCGTCCGCGCATGTAGGCCAACGGCGCAATTTCGATCGCCTGCTTCTCGAACATCTTTTGGGTGCGATCGAAGCCGAGCAGATCGTACAGGGCGTCATACAGTGGACGCAGATAGGGATCGACTTTTTGCGCCAGATCGCCGGGCAGAAATCCCAGTCGCTCTCCGGCTTCCACGGCAGGGCGAGTGAGCACGATGCGGCGCACCGCATCGCGTTCCAGTGCATCGACGGCACACGCGACAGCGAGATACGTCTTGCCAGTGCCGGCCGGGCCAATCCCGAAGGTCACATCGTGTTCAAGAATCGCCTTCAGGTATTGGCTCTGGTGCGGCGTGCGCCCGCGCAGATCGCTGCGCCGTGTGCGCAGCACCGGGCTGTCGGGTAATTCATCAGCTTCTTTGGCCAGAATGGCCGGCTTGTCAGCATGAGAGGCTGCCGCCTTCTGCTCGACCAGTGCCAGCTGAATCTCTTCAACAGAGATCGGATGGTCAGCGGCCGCGTAGAATTTTTCCAGCATGTCGACGGCGCGCTGCGCATTGATGCCATCGGCGATGAATTTTTCGCCGCGCCGGAACAGGGTCACATCGAGTGCCGCAGCAATCTGTCGAAGGTTTTCATCGACAGGGCCGCACAGGTTCGCAAGACGCGTGTTATCGACCGGCTCCGGTGAAAAATACCGTGGCGGTGTCTGCGTCGTTTGTGCGCTGCTGCGTGGTGTACGGTTGGCTGATTTCATTGTTTCACCACGACGTTGCCGCGCAGCGAGAACGGATGGCTCTCGGTGATGTTGACTTCGATGAACTGGCCAATCAGGCGCGAAGCGTTCGGTCCGCCGTCAAAGTTGACCACACGATTATTCTCTGTGCGACCTTGCAATTCGTTGGGATCACGCTTGGACGGCCCTTCGACCAGCACGCGCTGCAGGCTGCCGACCATCGCATCCGAGTAGCGGCGGGTGTTATCGGCGATCACTTTCTGCAGTCGTTGCAGGCGCGCCATCTTGACGTCCTGCGGCGTGTCATCGGGAAGATTCGCCGCAGGCGTGCCGGGGCGCGGGCTGAAGATGAACGAAAAGCTGTTGTCATAGCCGATATCGTCGACCAGCTTCATCAGCGCCTCGAAATCGGCCTCCGTCTCGCCGGGAAATCCGACAATGAAATCCGACGAGATCGTGATATCGGGCCGCACCTCGCGCAGGCGGCGGATGATGGATTTGTATTCCAGCACGGTATAGCCGCGTTTCATGGCGGCCAGTATCCTGTCCGAGCCATGCTGCGCGGGCAGATAAAGGTGATTCACCAGTTTTGGCACGCGGGCGTACACATCGATCAGGCGCTGGGTAAATTCCTTTGGATGGCTGGTCACGTAACGAATTCGCTCGATGCCCTCAAATTCTGCGATGTACTCGATCAGCAGCGCGAAATCCGCCGTCTCTCCATCGGCCATCAGGCCGCGATACGCGTTCACATTCTGGCCGAGCAGGGTGACTTCTTTCACGCCCTGTGAGACCAGTTGCGCGACTTCAGCCAGCACATCATCGAAGCGCCGTGAAACTTCCTCGCCCCGCGTGTAGGGCACGACGCAATAGCTGCAGTACTTGCTGCAGCCTTCCATGATGGAAACAAAGGCACTGACCCCATCGACGCGGGCCGGCGGCAGGTGGTCGAATTTTTCAATCTCGGGAAAGCTGATGTCGACTTGCGCACGGCCTTTGGTACGCCGGGCATGCAACATCTCGGGCAGACGATGCAGGGTCTGGGGGCCAAACACGACATCGACATAGGGTGCGCGTTTTACAATGGCCTCGCCTTCCTGCGAGGCGACGCAGCCACCGACGCCGATGATCAGGCCGGGATTTTTTTGTTTGAGCTCGCGCACGCGGCCAAGGTCGGAGAACACTTTTTCCTGCGCCTTCTCGCGAACGGAGCAGGTGTTGAACAAGATGATGTCCGCATCCTCCGGTGTGTCCGTCTTGATCACGCCTTCGGCTTCGCGAAGCACGTCCGCCATCTTGTCCGAGTCGTACTCGTTCATTTGGCAGCCGAAGGTCTTGATAAATAATTTTTTTTGCATGAATCAGAAAGCGTGGCGCCGAAAGGCGCTGTTGGGCGCAATGACCGGAAAGGTCAAGGGAAAGTAGGTGCCGGGGAGTATGCACAAAATTATAGCAGGAGCATGTGCTTCTCACAGCAGCGGCATGGCCATTCTGGCGGCATTCGCGAACCCTGTCCTGTCGCGATGCTTCAGTAGGTCACTGCTGGTGGTGTCGCTGATGCTCATGGCCTTGCCAGCTGCGGTGGCAGAGCAGGCAAAATGGCGCAACTGGGAGCGTTTTCGCGAGCATTTCATCCAGTTCGACGGTCGTGTGATCGAGCATGAAGTCGATGCGCGCACCACGTCCGAGGCGCAAGCCTATGCCATGTTCTTTGCGCTGGTCAGTAATCAGCCGCAATCGTTTGCGTTGCTGCTTGAATGGACCGAGAACAACCTCGCCGGCGGCGATCTGACGGCGCGACTGCCCGGGTGGTTGTGGGGACGGGCGCCAGAGTCCGATTCAGGATCCGCCCTGTTGCCGCGCTGGCGGCTGCTCGATGAGAACTCCGCGTCGGATGCCGATCTGTGGTTTGCCTATGCATTGCTCGAAGCCGGCCGTCTGTGGCAAGTGCCTCGATACCATGCGCTGGGCATGTCTCTGCTGCGTCAGGTCAGTCAGAAAGAGGTGCTCAGGTTGCGTCATGAATTCGCGCTCCTGTTGCCGGGGCAGCGAGGTTTCCAGGTGGCGGAGCAACGCTGGCGGATCAATCCGAGCTACTACGTCCCGCAGCAGCTGGCCTTGTTTTCACGTATTGATCCGTCGGGCCCCTGGTCATTGCTCAATGCTCAATTGCCAGCGATGCTGTCAGGTTGCTGCGCGTCGGGCTACGCACCTGACTGGCTGGTGTACGACGGCGGTGCTGGCTGGCAGGCGGATCAGGGCGGTCAGCTGATCGGCGCTCATGATGCAATCCGTGTCTATTTGTGGGCCGGCATGATGGATCGCCGGCAGCCGGGAAGGGATCTGTTGCTGGGTGCGCTGCACGGCATGCGTTCGCAGATGCTGCGCCGTGGCGAGCCGCCAGTGCGAATCGACCTGAGCACGGGACGGGTCTCTGGAAAGCCCCCGCCGGGTTTTAGTGCCGCCGTTGCGCCTTACCTCGACGCGCTGGACGAAAAAGCGCTCCTTGCGCGCACCCTGAAACAGCTGCGAAATCAGGACTCAGACGGGTTGTATGGTCACGGGCAGCGTTATTACGATCAGGTGCTGGCTTTGTTCGGGCTGGGCTTTATCGAGCGGCGCTATCGGTTCAGCCGCTGCGGCGAGTTGCTGCCGGCGTGGAGCCCGAGCGCATCGGGCTGCTGACCTCAGAACACGGACGAAAAGGCGATGCCGCCATAGTGCACTGAGGGATCGTCACGTGGTTTCTCTTTTCCTGCGGTGATATCGAGCGTGAATGTGCCCGTCAGCGGGATGGATAAGAACATCCCGGCCGTGCGCACCTCATAGGTATCGCCCTTCAGGTGCTTGCTTTCCAGACCGGTGCGCCAGCGATCGGCAGGCCGGAATCCGGCGCGCAGACGCGCAAAGCTACTGCCCAGACCGAACGCGTAGTTGGCGATCAGGTCAGCATCGAAACGGCCGCCCAATGGCGTGTAAGCCATCAGCTGAGGATTGAAGGTGATGAATTCCCCCGCTTTTTCATCTTTGGGCTCGAACGGGCTGAGACGAATGTTGCGGTAGCCCACGGTGGCCGACAGATCCACGGTGCGCGAGCCGAATGTCCAGGCATGCCCGATGCCTCCTTCGATGCCCGGCATCTGTCCGGACACCTCCTCGGCCGCTCCGCGTTCTGAAGATGAAAAGCGGTAGCGGATCATGCTGACCACCGCTTTGCGGTACCAGCCGCGACCCAGCTGCTCACCCTCCATCGGCATGACGGCGCCGAGATAAGCGTAGCTGCTGTTGGATGAGCCCTCGACGCCCGAGAACATGACGTTCTCGGCCTGCGCTGTCGCGCCAGGTCCGGTGACGCACAGGACCGCTGCAGCACAGGCAACCCGTGATCGCAAGATTCGGATGTTGAGGGGCATTATTTTTTCTCCGATAGATTGAGTGCCGGCTGAGGCTTGCCACTCGCCGGCCTGACCAGCTTTGCCACGACAACCAGCAGGTGCCAGCCGCCACGAAGGACTGCTTTTCTGAGCAGCATGGAAAACGCCGAGAGGACGCTTCGGCGTCGATGGCGGCGCGCCAGATTTTTCATGAGCTGCGCTGCCGAGCCATAGGGTATCGCGATCGCCGCCCGTTCCTCTTCCGCACTGCTGAAGCGATAGAGAAGGCCGAGTGAGACTTCCCCCGAGGCGCGACGCTTCATCTTTTGCAGCCGGCCCTCCAGTGTCTGCGGAATGCCCTCGACACTCAGCTCAAAGCGTGTCGTGTGCTTGAGCAGCGCGTGCGCATCCTGAGGACTCCAGGGACCCTTCAGCACGATGCCCATCCCGGTGGCCGAGGCGTCGACCACGGTGCCATGCAGGTCAGTGCCCTGATCGGTGCGCAAGTGCACCGGGCGCCCGACTGAGGCACGTGGATAGACCCTTCGCTGCTTACGCTCGAGTGTCACGCCCAGAGCGCACAGCACGAACACAAAATCGATCAAGGCCCACAGGCCGACGAAGATCAGCATTCCTTGCAGCGCTGTCTCGGTGTTGAGCCGGTACACCCACATTCCCAGCGCAGCGATGCTCAGTGCACAGAGAAGATAAAACGGTTTTGCCATGGTCGAGACGAAATCCTTTTCGAGAATCTCGCCTTTGGGTGTCACTTTGAACTGCGGTGCGCGCGGATTGCGCAGCAGATGCATGATGCTGACCGTCAGGTGGATGGACTGTATGACCTCATACAGGTAAGAGATGAACGGCCATCGTACTTTTCCATAAATGAACTGCGCAGTAATCGTCGCGCACAGCAGCGCTGGCGCACCGTAGGCGATCACATCGATCACTTCGGCATCAGCCAGGGGGATGTAGAACAGCAGCGTCAGGATCGGCATTACCAGCTGGATCAGCCGGGTGATAGGAAATCCCCAGAACAGAGCAAAATTCGTGAACAAGGCGCGCTGCATGAGGCTCAGCTTTGGCTGGCGCCAGGGATTAAGGAATAGGAAGATTTGCCACATCCCCTGACCCCAGCGCGCGCGCTGCTGAATGAAGCCGCTGAAAGTCTCCGGCTGCAGCCCGGAGATCAGCGGCAGGTTCAGATACGCGGAGGTATATCCCTTTGCAAACGCGCGCAGCGTGGTCTCGGCATCTTCCGTGACGGTCTGCGCGGCGAAGCCGCCGATGTCCTCGATGGCCGAACGGCGCAGCATCGCCGCAGAGCCGCAAAAGAAGGTTGCACCCCACGCATCCAGTCCCGGCTGTATCGTGTTGTAGAACATGTCGTTCTCGGACGGCGAGTGATTGAAGGTCGCGAGATTGCGCTCCAGCGGGTCCGGGTTCACGAAGTGATGCGGCGTCTGCACCAGAAAGAGCGAAGGGTCGACCAGAAAAAAGCCCAGCGTCTTTTCTATGAATTCCTCGGCCGGCACATGGTCGCAATCCAGCACGACGATGAACTCGCCCTCGGTATGCTGAAGCGCCGCGTTCAGGTTACCGGCCTTGGCTTTGTCGTTGCGCTCGCGGGTCAGGTAAGTGGCGCCGAACTGCAGGGCAATGGCGCGTATCTTGTCCGCGCGGTGGCGTGCCGCAGCTGCGCGCGCACGATCCGGGTGGGACAGCATTTGCTCTGTGCCACCATCATCCAGCACATACACGCGAAGCTTGGCGGCCGGATAACGCATCTGGGTGGCCGCAATAATCGTCGAGCGCACCAGCGCCGGTTCTTCGTTGTAGGTCGGTATGTAGACATCGACTACCGGCAGAGCGGCCGGGTCGGCGGGTAGCGGCACGGGCACCCGTTGCGTTTTGCGCAGGTTGGGCAAATGACCAAGCGCGCTGACGACGTAGTAATAGCATTCGGCACCGAACAGCAGCACGCCGACCACCGCCGCTGCCAGCCCGAAATGCAGCGGCAGTGTTTCCGTGCCGCGCCAGATCAGATACCGTAAAGTCGTTGCCAGACTGAGGAAGATCATCGCACTGCGAATCACCTCATACCCGGGGCGCGCACTACGATCGCGCCAGATCAGCGACATGACCCACATCAGCAGCACGATCAGACTGGCTGACAGCAGTTGTTCCTGCCTCGTCGCATTCAGCGAGGCAACGGCAACCAGCCCGGCAATACCCAGCCCGACGCGCAGCGTCGGCAGAGCGTCGCGAAGTCCCTTGGGGGGAGGGGGCGGTTCGGCAGTAGTCATGGGTGTCGACATGGTCGGGAGCAAGAAGAGTGGATAAAAAGCAACTTCTTGCACCTTAAAAAGTTGTTAATACTTTGTCAACAATAAGATCCGATAGTCGATTATTTTGATCGACTATCTATTTTCTTGAAGGAACTATAACCGGGCGCGCGGAGCCCGGTGTGCGTGGATGTGCCTTGATGTGCCTTGATGTGCTTTCGGATCGGCACTCTGAATGAGCGCTTTATCCTGCGCGCCCGCCAGATATTTGAGGCGGACGGCGAGAGGTGTGTCATATTTCCTGTCGGTAAATAAATGGCCGTATTCGCCCATGACTCAGACCCTGTTCGACAAATATGGCGGAGTACCGGTGGTCACCCGGATCGTGCGCGACTTCTACAAGCGCGTGATGCGTCGGCCGAACCTGCGCCGCTACTTCGAGGAAGTGCCTCTGGAGCGGTTGATCCATCACCAGATCCGTTTCGTGTCGATGGCGATGGGCAAGCCGCCGCTGAATTACTCGGATGCCGCGCTCCATGCGGCGCACGCGCCCCGAGGTATCACCAAGGCCTCATTTGAACTGATGATTGCGCTGTTCCTCGATGCTCTGGCGGCAGAAGATATCGACCCCGACGATATGGAGCAGATCGTCAGCGTGCTGCGTGCCAGACAAGATGTGGTGGTCAGCAAATAAGCGGATAATCGAGACGGTTTTTGTGTCACCCCGGCAGTGATCCCTCCTTCCCCGGCAAATCCCGACGCATCACGCCGCACCGCTCATCACGTAGGTCATGAATTCTCCTGAAGCTCTCGCGCCTGACGTCTTTGTATTACTCGACGATGTCGGGCCGGGCCTGTCCGCAGCGTCGCGCCAGTCCCGGCTGTACAGGGGCTGGGTGCGGGAGATCGTTTTTCGTGAGGGGGATTCGGCGGAAGCTTTTTTTTCTGCGATCGACGACGCACTCGCCGCAGGCCAGCATGCCTCCGGTTTTTTCAGCTACGAATTCGGTCATACGCTGCAGCGGCTGCCGCTGCCAGCACCAGCGCCCCAGCCTCTCGCCAGGGTGCTGCTGTTCGAGCATTGCGAACACTGGAACCGTGCCGAGGTCGAGCGCTGGCTGCAGACCCGGATCGCCGGTGCTTCATACGGCATAGAGCCACCTCAGCCGGCCTTGAGTGAAGACGCGTTCGCTGCGCAAGTCGACGAGATTCGTCGCTACATCGAGGCGGGCGACACCTATCAGATCAACCTGACCTTTCCTCTGCGGTTCAGGGTACATGGTGATCCGGTGGCCCTGTACGCGGCCCTGCGCGCGCGCCAGCCCGTTCCGTTCGGTGCGCTGGCTGTCCTGCCCGACGGATCGCATGTGCTCTCGCTGTCGCCAGAGCTTTTTGTCAGCCACCATGAGGGACAGCTGCGCTGCAAGCCGATGAAAGGCACCGCGCGGGCACATGGCGACTCCGTGATGGATGCACAGCAGAGCATTGCGCTGGCCAGCAACACCAAGGAGCGAGCCGAAAATCTCATGATTGTCGACTTGCTCAGAAACGATCTTGGACGTATTGCCGAGACCGGGTCTGTGAGCGTGAGCGATCTGTTCGCAGTGGAGCGTTTTGGTGGGGTCCTGCAAATGACCTCCACTATCGAAGCAAGGCTGCGTGCAGGTACCTGCTTGTTCGATTGTTTTGCGGCGCTCTATCCGTGCGGCTCGATCACGGGCGCGCCCAAGCGACGATCCATGCAGATATTGCAGTCATTAGAAAAAGCGCCGCGCGGTGTGTATACCGGTGCGATCGGCTGGTTCGATCCGCCCTCGTCGTCTCAGCGGCCGGGCGATTTCACTTTGTCGGTGCCGATTCGAACACTGGTGCTCGGCCCGCCCGAGGCCAATGAGTGTCGCGAGGGCGTGATGGGTGTGGGGGCAGGCATCACCTATGACAGCACAGCGCGGGCGGAGTATCAGGAATGCCTGCTGAAAGCAGCTTTCCTCACCGGGCTGCAGCCCGGGTTCGAACTCTTTGAGACGATGCATGCAACACGCGCAGGCATCCGGCATCTGGAGCGTCATCTCGCGAGGCTTGTGACCTCTGCGGCGCATTTCGGCTTTTCATTTGATGAGGCGCAGATACGCGAGCAACTGGCACTCGCCTGTACTCAGTTGGCCGACAACGGCGCCTACCGGATGCGACTCTCGCTGTCGCCGACCGGGAAGATTGCAGTCAGCCACGCGCCGCTGATGCCGCTGACGACCCCGGTCCGGCTGCTCTTGTCTGACACACTGATGGCCTCGGGCGACCACTTCCTGAAGCACAAGACCAGCCTGCGGCGCGCCTATGATCAGGGCTGGCGGCAGGCCGAGGCCGTCGGCGCGTTCGACAGTATTTTTTGCAATGAGCGCGGCGAGATCACCGAGGGCGGTCGCAGCAATCTGTTCATCAAGCTGCGCGGATGCTGGTTCACTCCGCCCCTGTCGGCAGGCTTGCTGCCCGGTGTCATGCGATCAGTGATGCTGGAGGATCAAAGCCTGAATGCCACTGAGCGCAGCCTGACTTTGGAGGATCTTCAGTCGGCGGAGGAGGTGGCAGTGTGTAATGCGCTGAGGGGGTGGCTGCGTGCTGAGGTTCTGGATGTTTGAGTGCGGGTCGAGGAACAAAGTGAGTGTCCCTTTGATTGGTCAGTTCCTTTGATTGTCCCGGTTTAGAAATCGCTCTGTTTCCGTTCCGAGCCCAGAAACAAAAAAGCCGTTGATCTCAAAGAAATCAACGGCTTGGAAGAATCTTGGTGGTGATAGGTGGACTTGAACCACCGACCCCAGCATTATGAGTGCTGTGCTCTAACCAACTGAGCTATATCACCGCGAAGCCGGCGATTATGGCTTCTGGCTGGCTTCCTGTCAACTCAGCCGCGGGCGCAGCCTTTCCAGAATGTGCCCGGCGGGCTGCTCAGACAGGCAGTCAATGACGATACGATCTGTCATGCCGCGCAGCCAGGTCAGCTGTCGCTTGGCCAGCTGACGCGTGGAGGCAATGCCTTTCTCACGCAGGGTGGTCTTGTCAATTTTTCCATCGAGGTATTCCCAGGCCTGACGGTAGCCTACGCAGCGTATCGAGGGCAGCCCGGGATGCAGATCACCGCGGGAGCGCAGCCCGGCCACCTCATCCAGCAGGCCCGGGGTGGACGACAGCATCGCATCAAAGCGGTCGGCGATCCGCTGGTGCAGCACGCTGCGATCTGAAGGCTCCAGCGCGAACGGAATCAGTTCGAAGGGAAGTGCCTCCTTCGCGCCTTTGGCGAGCAGTTCCGACATGGGCTTCCCCGTCAGCGCAATGATCTCCAGCGCACGCTGCACGCGCTGGGTGTCGGCGGGCTTCAGTCTGTCTGCGGTGATCGGGTCAAGCTCGCGCAGACGTGCATGCAGTGCAGGCGTGCCATGTCGCGCGATCTCCATGTCCAGCTGCGCACGTAGCGCAAGGTCGGCCTGTGGCAAGTCGTCCAGCCCGTCGCGCAGGCCCTTGAAGTACAGCATGGTGCCGCCGACGAGCAGCGGTAGTTTGCCGCGTGAATGGATCTCAGCTACCAGCCGGATCGCATCCTGACGGAACTGCATCACCGAGTAAGCCTCGCGCGGATCGAGAATGTCGATCAGATGATGCGGCACTTCGGAGAGCTCTGATTTCGTTGGCTTGGCCGTGCCGATATCCATGCCACGGTAGATCAGCGCCGAATCGACGGAGATGATCTCGCTGGGGATCTCGCGGGCGATGGAGAGCGCTGCCGCCGTCTTGCCCGAAGCGGTCGGCCCCATGATCGCAACGGCGATGGGCTGTGTCATGGGCTCGATTCGGCGAGAGTGGCACGGCGTGACATCAGCCGCACGGTGATGAAGTTCAGTGAACCGATGCAGCAGGAGATGATCGCCATCGGGTACAGCGTGCCATTATGGGTGGCGCCCACCAGACTGCCGACAATGAAGGCGCACGCCATCATCATCGATCCCATCAGACCAGCGGCGGTCCCTGCCTGTTTCGGGAAGGGCGCGACTGCGCCTGCCTGCGTCACCGGGAAGATGATCCCGTGCGAGGCCATGGTGATGAACATCGACAGGACCACCATGCTCCAGTGCCACAGGCCCAGCAGCGTCGCGATCAGGAAGAAGCTGCCACCTGCGAGAGCGCAGGCTGTGCCAATGCGCAGCGCCTGTTTGCCGGTGATGGTCATCAGCAGCCGTCGGCAGACCAGTGTGCCGGTCATGTAACCCGAAACCGCAAATGCGAAGCAGACCCCGAACCATTGCGTGGGCACGGCAAGCACTTTGATCAGCACGAACGAAGAGCCTGAAATGAACAGGAAGATGCCGCCATACGAGAGCGCCGAAGGCAGCACATGGCTCCAGAAATCATGCGAGCCTATCACCCGACGGTAGTTTTCCATGAGTCCGGTCAGGTTGGTCGCATTCGGATTTTTGTGTTCATTGGTCTCGGGCAGTCGCAGCGCGCAGACCGTGAGCAGCGCTGCCGAGAACAGGCCCAGCACCACAAAAGCGGCGCGCCATCCGAAGTTCACCTGCAACACCGAGCCCAGGATCGGGCCGATGATGGGCGCCATCGACAGCCAGGTACTGGCGCGCGCAATGACTCTTGCGCTGTGCTCGGGCGCATAGGCATCGCGCACGATGGCGCGCGCGATCATCACGGCTGTGCAGCAGCCCAGCGCCTGCACGAACCTTGCTGCGATCAACAGATCGATCGACGGCGCCAGCCCGCACAGCAGGCTGGCCGTCACATAAGTGGCGAGCCCGCCCAGCAGCACGGGGCGACGGCCGTAGCGATCCGACAGCGGGCCGACGATCAGCTGCGCGCCGCCAAAGCCGATCACAAACAGCGACAAGGTCAGCTGCACGGTGGACACCGGCACACCGAACACCGTGGCCAGGCTGGGCAGGGAAGCGAGATACAAGTCGGTCGACAGCGGCTGCATCATCAGCATCGCTGTCACCAGCACCAGAATGGGCGCGTGAACGAACTGGGGCAGGGGCGGGTGGCTCATACGCTTGACTTGCCCGGTCGATCACTGCCCGCGCAGGAACAGTTTGTCGAGATCGGACAGCGCAAGCTGCACCCAGGTCGGACGGCCATGATTGCACTGATCCGCACGCTCAGTGGCCTCCATCTGCCGCAGCAGTGCATTCATCTCGGGCACGGTCAGCAGCCGGTTGGCGCGCACGGCCGTGTGGCAGGCCAGTGTGCCCAGCATCTCATTGCGTCGCTCGACCAGCACGCGCGATCCGCCGAATTCTCGCAGGTCGCGCAGCACATCTCGCGCCAGTGATTGCGCGTCGCTGTTCTTCAGCAGCGCCGGAATCGCGCGCACCGCCAGCGTGGTGGGTGACATCACCGCAATATCGAAGCCCAGCGCGGTGAGCGTGTCGCGGTTTTCTTCGACGGTGCCGACTTCGACCGGATCGGCGACAAAGGTCACCGGGATCAGCAGCGGCTGCAGCTGCACCGCGTCGGCATCCAGCGACTGCTTGAATTGCTCGTACAAGATACGTTCATGCGCCGCATGCATATCGACCAGCACCAGTCCGCGCTGGTTTTGCGCGAGCACGTAGATACCGTGCAATTGCGCAAGGGCGAAACCGAGCGGATGATCGTCGTCCGTGTCATGGAATTCCACGGATGCGGCGCGAGGCGCGATCGCTGGCGTGTTGGCCATGCCCGGCGACGTGGACGTCATCGCTTCAGAGAACAGCGCGCCATACCGAGCGGTGTCTTGTGCCACGCCCAGTGTGGCCTGACGCGGACGTGCATTGATCCACGGCAGTGCATTCGATGCCGAAGGTACAGGCGCAGGAGCCGCGCCCTGTGCAGTGGCCGAGGTGCGGCCCAGCGTGCGGCTCACCGCATGAAACACGAACTGATGCACGGCACGGCTGTCGCGGAAGCGCACCTCGATCTTCGATGGATGCACGTTGACATCGACCAGCGCCGGGTCGAGATCGAGCATCATCACATACGACGGAAAGCGGTCGCCGTGCAGCACGTCCTGATACGCCGAGCGCATCGCATGCGTCAGCAGCTTGTCGCGCACGAAGCGTCCGTTGACATAAAAATACTGCGAATCCGCACGGGCGCGCGCCGCAGTCGGCAGACCGACATGGCCGTGCAGGCGTATGGGCCCCGCCGTCTCGTCCAGCGGCAGCGAGGCGTGCGCGAACTCGTCGCCGAGTATCTGAGCGCTGCGCTGCTCCAGCGTGGTTTCCTGCCAGTGGTCGATGGTCTTGCCGTTGTGCGTCAGCGTGAACTGCACATCGGGGCGCGCCAGCGCGATGCGGCGCACGACCTCGGCGCAATGACCGAATTCGGTCTGCTCGGATTTCAGGAACTTGCGCCGTGCGGGCGTGTTGAAGTACAGATCTTGCACATCAATCACGGTGCCCTGCGTGCCCGATGCGGGCGTGGTTTGCGAGGGCGCATGGCCGCTGACTTGCCAGGCATGCGGCTGTCCTTCGCTGCGCGAGGTAATGGTCAGCTGCGCGACTGAGGCAATCGATGCCAGTGCCTCGCCGCGAAAGCCCAGTGTCATCACATGTTCGAGATCGGACAGACTGGCGATCTTGGAGGTCGCATGTCGGGCCAGCGCCAGCGGCAGCTGGTCCGGGGGAATCCCGCAGCCATTGTCGGTGATCGAGATACGCTTCACGCCGCCGGCGTCGAGACGGATCGTCAGCCGTGTCGCGCCGGCATCGAGTGCGTTTTCCAGCAATTCCTTCACCACTGCCGATGGCCGTTCGATCACTTCGCCGGCCGCAATTTGCGATATCAGCTGGTCGGGCAGCGGGCGAATGACACGCTCTTGCGCGCGTTCTGATGCGCGCTCGGGAGGGGTAGCAGAAGACATTGCGTGATTATACCGGGGGGTGATGCCGGCATTTTGCAGCGAGGCGAGCTGGCTGGCAGTGTATGATCTGCGCTCGTTTTGCACTGCACACCTGCCCACGATGGAATTCTCACAGCTGCTGAGCCTGATACTGCATATCGACAAATCGCTGGGCGACTTGCTCGTCAATTACGGCCCGCTGGTCTATGCGCTGCTGTTCGGCATCGTGTTTGCCGAAACCGGGCTGGTGATCTTTCCCTTCCTTCCGGGCGACACGCTGCTGTTCATGGGCGGCGCGTTTTGTGCGACCGGCGCGATGAATGCGCCGCTGCTGACCTTCCTGCTGGTGACAGCGGCGGTCTCGGGTAACACGGTCAATTATTTTGTCGGCCGCGCAATCGGGCAGCAGGCGTATACCCGCAACTACCGCTGGCTGGATCGCAGCGCGCTGGAAAAGACGCATGCGTTCTTCGAAACCCATGGTGGCAAGACCATTGTGCTCGCACGCTGGCTGCCGGTGGTGCGAACCTTCGCGCCGTTTGTCGCGGGCATCTCGGGTATGAGCCATGCGCGCTTTCAGGCCTATAACGTCGGCGGCGCGTTGCTGTGGGTCGTGGTGCTGGTGGCGGCGGGCTATTTCTTTGGCAATATCCCGGTGATACGCGATCATCTGAATACCATCGTGCTGATCGGGCTGGCAGCGGCGGTGGTGCCGGTGGTGTTGGCGGCGGCGGTGCGGTTTTTCAAACGGATGGGGCGCGGTACTTCGGGAGAGTGACGATAGTTACCGAGCGACGGAAGGATAAGGAGTCACGCCATTGTCATCTCGTGTCAGCAATTGCATCATTTTCGGATGGATAAACAATTTTTCCCGACCGAATTCCAGTTCGCGAAGCACGCCGATGTCGACAAGCTGTTTAAGGTAACGAGAGGCAGCCTGTCGGCCAGCGATGCCTTTGTCGACAATATTTTGAATACGACAGTAGGGCAGATCAAAAATCAGATCCACCAGCTCTCTGCTGTAGATTTTTGCTGCATTGCTACGGACGTGCTGGATAGTCAAATCGGACAACTCGCGTATCGCTGAAATTTTTGCGGTAGTCCATCGTGCTGTGTCCTCTACACCTTGCAAGACATAGATGATCCAGGATTCCCATGCGTGGTGGCGGGTGACGTCCAGCAGAAGGCGGTAATAGTCGGTCTTGTGTCTGATGATGTAGCGACTGAGATAGAGTATCGGCAAGGTCAGCAGATCCTCCTGGATAAGAAATAAACTGTTCAGCACTCGACCTGTGCGGCCGTTCCCATCCGTAAAGGGATGAATCGCCTCAAACTGGTAATGTCCGATGGCCATTCGTATCAATGGATCGATATCACGAACTTCATGAATATAGTGCTCCCAGTTTGCCAGCTTTACTCGTAGCAGGTCTTCGCCAGCCGGCGGTGTGTAAATAATCTCCTTTGTTTTGTCATTTGCCAGAGCAGTCCCCGGAACCCGCCGTACGCACATCTCGACACCTTTGATCCGGGTACAAATCTGCTCCGCAGTCCGAGTATTGAGCGGCGTTTTCTTGAGAGACCGAAAGCCCTCCATCAGCGCGCTTCCATATCGCAGCGCCTCGCGTGTCGCTGGATCCGCATGTTCATCGGCATGCTGGTACTGAAACAAGCGGTCCGTTGTGGTCACGATGTTTTCGATTTCCGAGCTTGCCTGTGCTTCCAGCAAAGGAAGCGCATTGATCAAGACCCCTTGGTTGGGAATCAACTCGGCGGCCTGTTTCAGCTCGGCCAATGCCGCCCGAGCCGTGATGCACTGTTTGAGCACGGCACGTGTCTCAACCTCTTCACCCGGAGGAAGAAGAGGTAAATCGTTGTAAGGCTGCTCGGGATGCCAAGATGACATGATTCAAATTTCAGGTTTTTGCGACACGTTTCGAGCTTATGTCGTCGGCGGCGACAGGTCAACCAAATATGTCGCAATTTTTCGATTTTTGCGACATGTCCTCAGGTTTTGCTGCCTTTGATGGCGGCTGGCAAAGGTATTTTTGCCCAAAAATTGTCTTTAAGAAAATTTTCTTGCTCAGATGGAGCTGCCTGCTGTATCCGGACAGTCGTGGGGATGCGCCGGGATGAACGATTTGAATGGGTCCACCTTCTCCGTCGTCATGCCGGCGCAGATCGGGATCCAGCGACGATGATTCTTTTTTTGCCTCAAGTCACCTTGTTCTGCTTCAGGCTCGGATGCTTGGCCATGTACTTCCGTATCCCGCGCATCAGCGCCTCGGCCATCTGATCCTGATAGCTCTCGTCCGTCAGCCTGGCTTCTTCTTCCGGATTGGAGATGAAGGCCGTCTCGACCAGAATGCTCGGAATGTCCGGGGCTTTCAGCACCGCGAAGCCCGCCTGTTCTACTTGTGCCTTGTGCAGGCGATTGATGGTGCCGATCTCGCCGAGCACCGATTTGGCCAGCTTCAGGCTGTCATTGATCTGCGCGGTGGTCGACAGATCCAGCAGCACACTGGCCAGTTGCTGATTTTTACTGCGGATATTGATGCCGCCGATCAGGTCAGCGGCATTTTCCTTGTTGGCCAGCCAGCGCGCAGCGGTTGAGCTGGCGCCTTTTTCTGACAGCGCGAACACGGAAGAGCCACGCGCGGTCGGCTCGACGAAGGCGTCTGCGTGTATCGACACGAAAAGATCCGCCTGCACACGGCGCGCTTTCTGCACGCGCACTTGCAGCGGCACGAAATAGTCGCCATCGCGGGTCAGCATCACGCGCACATTCGGCTGCTGCTCCAGCTTGGCCTTGAGGCGCTTGGCAATCGACAGTACGACATTTTTTTCCTGACTGCCGCCACGTCCGATGGCACCTGGGTCTTCGCCGCCATGACCGGGGTCGAGCGCAATGGTTACCAGGCGATTGAATTTCTGCGCCTTGTCATCGTCATTGTTCGCCTGCGCGTTGACCGTGTCCGGTGACTTGTCCAGAGGCAGCGGCGTCAGTCTTCCGTTTTTCAGCAGCTCGGCAATCGGATCAGGGGCTGTCAGCGGATACAGATCGAAGATCAGCCGGTGCTTGTATTCGCCCACGGGTTCCAGCGTGAACACCTGAGGTTGCACCTCTTCTTTCAGGTCGAACACCAGGCGCACAACACCGGGACGGTTTTGGCCGACGCGCACCTGAGCGATGTACGGATCGTTCGGCTGGATCTTGGCGACCAGACTTTTGAGCTTGGCATCAAGGTCGACGCCCTCGATTTCCACCACCAGCCGGTGCGGATCCTTGACCGTGAAATGCGTGGCCTTGAGCTTGCTGTCATTTTCCAGCGTGACGCGCGTGTAATCGGCAGCGGGCCAGACGCGCACCGCGACAATCTGCGCCGCACGCGCCGTGCCATGGGCAAGCAGTGACAGCAGGAGAGTGGCGCCGGCCTTGAGCACGGTACGGCGCGAGATGGCGTTTACAGATTCGGGCTGAAGTGCAGTTGGTCGAGACATGAAGCGCCCAGAGCAGTGTTCGCGCGCAATTCTACCCCACGTCCGTTGCCTTCGATATATAGAAAAACATCAATATCCGCAGGGGGAAGCAGGCCGTCAGCCTGCTCCGGCCACTCGACCACGCAGACTTTGTCCGCGCCAAAATGCTCCCGGAAGCCGGCGTCAATAAACTCCTCCGGGCTGCCCATCCGGTAGAGGTCGAAATGCATGAACTCGACGGGCTCGCTATTGAGCATGATCGAATACGGCTCGACCAGCGTGTAGGTCGGGCTCTTGACCCGGCCTTCGTGGCCGGCGGCATGCAGCAGCGCGCGGGTCAGGCTGGTCTTGCCTGCACCGAGGTCGCCATGCAAATGAAGCGACAGCCCGGGCGCCAGCACGCGCGCGAGCGACGCGCCTAGCGCTTGCGTGCCTTCTTCGTCCTTCAGGTATTCTCTCCAGTGCCGCATTTGAATTCGTTTGCCTGCCAGTTTTTCCACCGTGCCCGATATTTCCCTCAACACTGACGCCCAGTCGCTGGCTTCGCTCAGGTCATCCATCGCCGGATGGGCGAAGGAACTGGGCTTTGCTGAAATCCGCATCGCTGATGCGGAACTGGGTGATGCCGAGCATCGCCTGAATGCATGGCTGGAGGCCGGTTTTCACGGGCAAATGGATTATATGGCAGCGCATGGCGCAAAACGCGCGCGTCCCGCAGAACTGGTGCCGGGAACACTGCGGGTGATCAGCGCTCGCATGGATTACCTGCCTCGTGATATCGGCTCGGAGGATGACGACTGGCGCGCGCGCGAATTCCGGCGGCATGCCGATCCGCGTGAAGCGGTCGTGTCAGTGTATGCGCGTGGCCGCGATTATCACAAGGTGCTGCGGTCACGCTTGCAGCAGCTCGCCGAGAAAATCGCTGCCGGGATCGGCCCTTTCGGCTATCGCGTATTCACCGATTCGGCGCCAGTGATGGAAGTCGAGATCGCACAACAAGCGGGTCTGGGATGGCGCGGCAAACATACGCTGCTGCTCAACCGTGATGCGGGATCGCTGTTTTTTCTGGGCGAGATCTTCACCGACTTGCCATTGCCCGCCGACGAGCCCGTCACTGCACACTGCGGCGAGTGCAGCGCCTGCATCGATCTGTGCCCGACGGGCGCTATTGTTGGTCCGTACCGGCTGGATGCGAGGCGCTGCATTTCGTATCTGACGATCGAGCTGAAAGACAGCATTCCAGTCGAACTGCGGCCGCTGATGGGCAATCGCATTCTGGGCTGCGATGATTGTCAGCTGGTCTGCCCGTGGAACAAATTCGCACAGCGCAGCGTGCTGCCCGACTTCGATCCGCGCAATGCGCTGGATCGTTCTTCACTGGTGCAGCTGTTCGCATGGACCGAGGAAGACTTCAATCAGCGCCTGGAAGGCAGCGCGATACGCCGCATTGGTCATGAACGCTGGCTACGCAATATCGCCGTGGCGCTCGGCAATGCAGCGACATCGCATGCGGGAGACGCGGTCATCGTCGAGGCGTTGCGCGCGCGCGCCGATCATCCTTCGGCGATGGTGCGCGAGCATGTGCGCTGGGCCTTGGAACGACATGCAGCTGCCTCAGGCAGCCAGCAGCAGCCATAGCGGCAGTGTGACGATGGACAGCAGCGTGCTGGCCGTGATCAGAAAGGCGACCAGCGGGCCATGCCCGCCCATGCGGGTCGCCAGCACGTAGGCGCTGGATGCGGTGGGCAGTGCGGCAAACATGATCGCGATCTGCTTTTGCAGTGGCGGCAGCGCAAAATGATGGGTCAGCACAAGCGCGACGGCGGGCAGCACCAGCAGCTTGACGCCCGTGAAATAGGCGCTGATGCCGCGTGCCTCATGCAAGCCTTCCAGCTTTAGTCCCGCGCCCACCATCAGCAGGCCCAGCGCGATCGATGCGCTGCCCATGCGCGAGAGTGTGCTCGCTGCGATTTCCGGCAGCACACCGCCGAGCAGATTGAACAGCGTGCCGCCGACAGTCGCCAGCAGCAGCGGATTTTTCGCCATCTCGGTCAGCAAGGATCCTTTATTCCGGTGGGCGAGCGCATGAACGGCCGCCATGTTCGCTACCGGCACCGCGAAGCCAATGATCAGTGCCATCAGTGAGGTGCCCGCCTCGCCGCCCAGCCGGTACGCAATCGCCAGCCCGATGTAGGAATTAAAGCGAAAGGCGGTCTGCACGCCCGATTCGAAAATCATGTGCCCTGGTCTGAAGATCGGCTTGGCCAGCCAGCCGAGCAGAATGCCGCTGCCGACCACGATCAGCGCCAGCTGCAGCAGATGGCCGGTGGTCTGGAAATCCAGTGTGGTGCGCGAGGTCGATACAAACAGCAGGGCGGGGAAGAGGACGAAGTAGACCAGTTTTTCCAGCCCGGTCCAGAAGCTTTGTCCCCAGTTCGTGATGCGGATGAGGACATAGCCGATCAGGATCAGCAGGAAATCGGGTACGAGCAGGGTGAGGGTGTTCATGGCGCGTCCCGGATAGTACGCCATTCGCACGCGGGTCGTGCTTCATCAGGCCGGTTGTCAACCCATCGCCGAGCGGTGACAATACGCGCCGAGACGACAATAACGATATTCCCTGATCCCCCGGAGACCCGCATGATCCGACGTTCCGTTCTGGCCGCGCTGGCGCTGCTGCCCATGGTGCCACTGATGCCACTGCTGATCACTGACGCCGCAGCCCAGTCACCCATCGTTATCAAATTCAGCCATGTGGTGGCGAAGGACACCCCCAAAGGCAAGGCGGCCGACAAATTCAAGGAGCTGGCCGAGGCCGCCACCAAAGGCAAGGTGAAGATCGAGGTCTACCCCAACAGCACGCTGTACAAGGACAAGGAGGAGCTCGAAGCGCTGCAGCTGGGCGCGGTGCAGATGCTCGCGCCCTCGATGGCGAAGTTCGGTCCGCTGGGCGTCAAAGAGTTCGAGCTCTTCGATCTGCCCTATCTGTTCTCGGATCGCGCCTCGCTGGAGCGCATTACCAACGGCCAGATTGGTCGTGATCTGTTCAAAAAACTGGAGAGCAAAGGCATCTCCGGTCTCGCGTACTGGGACAATGGCTTCAAAGTGATGGCATCGAACCGGCCGATGCACGTCCCCACCGACATGAAAGGCCTCAAGCTGCGCATTCAGGCCTCCAAGGTGCTGGATGAGCAAATGCGCGCGGTCGGGGCGAACCCGCAGGTGATGGCCTTTTCCGAGGTGTATCAGGCGCTGCAGACAGGGGTGGTCGATGGCGTCGAGAATGTGCCGTCCAATCTCTACACGCAAAAGATGCATGAGGTGCAGAAGCACCTGACGGTCACCAATCACGGGTATATCGGCTATGCAGTGATCGTCAACAAGAAATTCTGGGATAAGCTGCCGGCAGATATTCGCGCTCAGCTCGAAAGCGCGATGAAGCAGGCGACCGAGTATGCGAACAAGATTGCGCAGCAAGAGAATGAAGCCGCGCTGGAAGCCATCAAAAAATCAGGCAAGACCACTGTTCACGTGCCCACCGAGGCGGAAAAAGCGGAATGGCGGAAGACCCTGCTGCCCGTGCACAAAGCGGTTGAAGACCGCATCGGCAAGGATCTGGTCGCCGCAGCGGTGAAAACCGCCGCCGGCAAATAAGCCCCTCGCCGGACGGCTAGCGACGCTGGGTCATCAATGAAACTCCTCGACCATCTGGAAGAATGGCTGATCGCGCTGCTGATGGGCGTGGCGACGCTGGTGATCTTCATCGCCGTCGTTCATCGCTATGCATCGGGGATCGCCATCCCCGGCCTGCAGGACTGGCTGCTGCGCATGAACACCAGCTGGGCGCAGGAGCTGACGATCTACCTGTTTGTCTGGATGGCCAAGTTCGGTGCTGCGTATGGTGTTCGCACTGGCATTCATGTGGGCGTGGATGTGCTGGTCAACCGGCTTCAAACGTCAATGAAGCGCAGGTTCATCTTGTTCGGCCTGCTGGCCGGCGCTGCATTCACGGGCATCATCGCGGCGTTGGGCGCTGATTTTGTCTATGAGCTCTCGGATACGTCCAGCACCTCCGAGGTGCTGGAGCTGCCGATCTGGATCGTCTATCTGGCGATACCGCTGGGCTCGGCGCTGATGTGCTTCCGCTTCCTGCAAGTGGCATGGAATTTTGCGCAGGGCGGTGAACTGCCTGTGCATGATCATGCGCACGTCGAAGGGCTGACGCAAGATGCAGCGGAGGGCCGGCAATGAATTCGCTGTTGATCTTCGCGCTGCTGATCGCGCTGATGCTGACCGGGATGCCGATCTCGATTGCCCTCGGCCTGACGGTGCTGACCTTCCTGTTCACGATGACCGACGTGCCGGTGCAGGCCGTTGCGCTGAAGCTGTTCACCGGCATCGAGAAATTCGAGATCATGGCGATCCCGTTCTTCATCCTTGCCGGGAATTTCCTCACCCATGGCGGGGTGGCGCGCAGAATGATTCACTTTGCAACCTCGATGGTCGGTCACTGGCACGGCGGACTTGCACTGGCCGGCGTGCTGGCCTGCGCGCTGTTCGCTGCGGTGTCAGGATCATCGCCGGCGACGGTGGTAGCGATCGGTTCCATTCTGCTGCCCGCGATGATGAAGCAGGGCTATCCGAAGTCTTTTGGCGCTGGTGTGATCACGACCTCGGGGGCGCTCGGCATTCTGGTGCCGCCGTCGATCGTGATGGTGATGTACTCGGTATCCACCAATACCTCGGTCGGCAAACTGTTCATGGCCGGTGTAGTGCCCGGTCTGATGCTGGCTTTCCTGCTGGGCCTGACCACCTGGGTGCTGGCCAAGAAAAAATCCTATCCGCGCATGGCGCGCGCCAGTTGGGCAGAGCGCTGGCATGCCCTGCGCGAAAGCATCTGGGGCTTGCTGCTGATCGTCGTGGTCATGGGCGGTATTTACACGGGCATCTTCACGCCGACCGAAGCGGCGGCGATGTCGGCCGTGTATGCGTTCGTGATTGCGGTCTTCGTCTACCGTGATCTGCGCCTGCCGCAGGTGGGCAAGGTGCTGCTGGATTCGGCGGCGATGTCGGCGATGCTGCTCTACATCATTACCAATGCCGTGCTGTTCTCCTTCCTGATGACCAGCGAGGGCATTCCTCAGGCCATGGCCGGCTGGATCATGGACAAGGGACTGGGGCCGGTGAGTTTTCTGCTGGTGGTGAACCTGTTGCTGCTGTTGGCGGGCAATGTGATGGAGCCATCGTCGATCGTGCTGATCATGGCGCCTATCTTGTTCCCGGTGGCGACCGCGCTGGGTATCGATCCCGTCCATTTCGGCATCATTATGGTGGTGAACATGGAGATCGGCATGTGCCATCCGCCGGTCGGGCTGAATCTGTACGTCGCGTCAGGAATCACCAAGATGGGCATTACCGAACTGACGATGGCCGTGATGCCCTGGCTGCTGACGATGGTCGGTTTCCTGATTATCATTACCTACGTGCCGCAGGTGTCGCTGTGGCTGCCGCGGCTGCTGTTTGGTTCCTGATCAGTCTGGTGATCCCGCAGCCGCATGACCTGATGCGGAGTCGTCATGAGCAAAGCTGGCGCAGCGTTTTTTACGGCCATCGTGCCCGCCCCTTTCGGTGGTATCGGCGTACGCACTGAAGGCGGCGAATTGCGTGAACTCGTCTACCTCCCGCCGGAATACAAAGCCAAGCCCGCTGCAGATGCGCTGACCAAAACAATCTGCAAGCAAGTGGCCGCTTACCTGAAAGACCCGGACTTCGCCTTCGATCTTGAATTGCCCGTCGTGGGTACCGAGCATCAGCGCAAGGTCTGGAAAATCATCAACGCTATCCCGCGTGGCAAGGTGCTGACCTATGCTGAAGTGGCGCGCCGTATCGGATCTGCACCACGCGCAGTCGGACAAGCCTGCGGCGCGAACTGGTATCCGCTGGTGATTCCCTGTCATCGCGTGACGGCCACCGGTGGTATCGGCGGTTTTGCGAAGCATGACGGCGGCTTTCATCAGGGCGTCAAGCGCTGGCTGCTGCAGCATGAGCGAGTGCCGGGCTTCTGATGGCCATCGCCCCTGAAGCGCGCGAGCGTCCCGGTCAGGCAATAGCCGATGAATTCTGCGACGCGCTGTGGCTGGAAGACGGCTTGTCGAAGAATACGCTGGAAGCCTACAAGCGCGATCTCTTGCTGTTTGCCGACTGGTTGCACGCGCAGCAGGGCAAGACGCTGTATGACGTGACGGATGCCGACCTGAATGCCTATTTCGCATTCCGGCATGCGACCAGCAAGGCCAGTTCCTCCAACCGTCGTCTGGCCGTGCTGAAGCGCTTTTATCAGCACGCGCTGCGCAACCACCGTATCAGTATTGATCCCTGCCTGAAACTGCGCTCGGCCAAGCAGCCGCCGCGCTTTCCCAAGACCTTGTCTGAAGCGAATGTCGAATCGCTGCTGTCCGCGCCGGACGTCAACACCGCCCTCGGGCTGCGCGACCGCACCATGCTGGAACTCATGTATGCGAGTGGCTTGCGCGTCTCCGAACTGGTGCTGCTTAAAACTATCGAGGTCGGCATGAATGAAGGTGTGCTGCGCGTGACCGGCAAAGGCAGCAAGACCCGGCTGGTGCCATTTGGCGAAGAGGCGCGCGGCTGGATAGAGCGTTATCTGAAGGAGGGCCGGCCTGCCATCCTGAACGGCAAGATCGATGATGCGCTCTTCGTTACCGGACTCGGCGGCCCAATGACCCGGCAGATGTTCTGGACACTGATCAAGAAGTACGCGCTCAAGGCCGGCATCAACGCGCCACTGTCACCGCATACGCTCAGGCATGCGTTCGCCACGCATCTGCTGAATCATGGCGCGGATCTTCGCGTCGTGCAGCTGTTGCTGGGACATGCAGATATCTCGACCACGCAAATCTATACCCACGTGGCGCGCGAGAGGTTAAAGAATATTCACGCGCAGCATCACCCACGGGGATGATGCATATTCCGGAATTTTTCGCCGAGCAAAACGACTCATGTAACATGTTCCGGTTTTTCACTGGGTAGCCCCGAAAAGGTTCTCGCAAAATAATGAACATCGCTCTGTCCGCCATTGCTGCCTATCTGCTGGGCTCGATCTCTTTTGCCATCGTGTTCAGCCGCCTTTTCCGCCTCGACGATCCGCGCAGCTACGGTTCGGGCAATCCCGGTGCGACCAATGTGCTGCGCTCCGGGCATGTGATTGCCGCACTGCTGACACTCCTGGGAGATTGCGCGAAGGGCTGGGTGGCGGTCGGACTAGCGGTGCTGTTCAACGAGCAGCTCGGTCTGGGCACTGTCGGGGTTGCGCTGGTGGCGCTGGCCGTGTTCGCCGGCCATCTGTGGCCGGTGTATCACGGCTTTCAGGGGGGGAAGGGCGTGGCGACGGCACTGGGCGTGCTGTTCGGCATTCACCCGGTGATGGGCGTAGCGACCCTGTGCACCTGGCTGATCATGGCGCGGGCGACGCGGTATTCGTCGCTGTCCGCGATCATCTCAGCGGTGTTTGCCCCCACCTATTACTGGATGTTTTTCGGCATTAATCCCGAGCTGTTCGCCATTATCGTAATGAGCGCGCTATTGATTTACCGGCATCGCGGCAATATCGCCAACCTGCTGGCGGGTAAAGAAAGCCGCATCGGACAAAAGAAGGACAGCGAGGCGCCTCCGCCCGCTGACGATTCGCCTTCAGTCAAAGAGCATCCGGAGAGCCGCTGAGCGCAATGCTGTAAAAGCGTCCAGACGACGCTGGTTACGCGGGACTCAGCTCATCCAGCGGCCAGCGTGGCCGCACATTGAACCCATAGTCGCAACGCGCAGCGCCCGGATCGCGCTGCAAGCGCATCGCGCCGGCGAACGCGATCATCGCGCCATTGTCCGTGCATAGCGCCAGCTCCGGATAAAACACCTCGAAGCGTTTTTTTACGGCGGCTGCATTCAGTGCGGCGCGCAGCTGCGCATTGGCACCGACGCCACCGGCGATGACCAGCCGCTTCATGCCGGTCTGCTTCAATGCAGCGAGACATTTCGCGACCAGTACCTCGACGATCGCATCGACAAAAGCGCGCGCAATATGTGCCTTGTCCTGCTCGCAGAGATTGGTCTGATGATTTTTCACCGTCGTCAGCACGGCGGTCTTCAGGCCGGAGAAACTGAAATCCAGATTCTTTGAGTGCAGCATCGGGCGTGGTAGTTGATACACCGTCGGGTCGCCAAACTCGGCCAGTCGCGAAATCGCCGGGCCGCCCGGATAACCGAGGCCGAGCAGTTTGGCCGATTTGTCGAACGCCTCACCGGCAGCATCATCAAGTGTTTCGCCCAGGAGCGTGTACGCGCCAACCCCATCGACGCGCATCAGTTGCGTGTGACCCCCGGACACCAGCAGCGCGATGAACGGAAATTCAGGGGGCTTCGCTGACAGCAGCGGCGAAAGAAGATGACCTTCAAGGTGATGCACGCCGAGCACCGGCTTGTCCAGCGCGAGTGCCAGCCCGTTGGCCACCGAGGCGCCGACCAGCAGGGCGCCGGCCAGCCCCGGCCCTTGCGTATAGGCGATGGCGTCGACCGACATCATGTCAGTGCTGCTGTCGGCCAGCACCTGCTCCAGCAGAGGAATCGCACGGCGCACATGGTCGCGCGATGCCAGCTCTGGCACCACGCCACCGTATTTCTCATGCATCGCGACTTGAGAATGCAGCGCGTGTGCGAGCAGCCCGCGCTGGGTGTCATAGAGTGCGAGGCCGGTTTCGTCGCAGGAGGACTCGACGCCGAGTACGATCATGGGGGATTTCAGGAGGGTGGCAAGCTTCTTGCACAGTTGAGGCAAGCCCGTATTGTAAGTGAAAGGCCGCCGATCACCGGCTCATCCCGAAGCGCTTGTCAAATCATGAACGATTCCACGCATCTGAAAATACTCGTTGTGAACTCACTGGTCGCCCCCGAAGGCGCGGACGATGCTGCGCGCGAGCAGGCGGACCGGGCACGCGCGCTGCGCATCGGCCTGCTGGAAGGCGGCTACAACATCCTTGCGGCCTTGCCGCCGGATGCCGATCTGGAGGAGCAGATTGCGCGGTTGCAGCCGGACCTGATCATCGTCGATGAACAATCCGACAAGGCACTCAAGCGCGTGGTTGCGGCAACGGCCGAGGCGCGCCGTCCCATCGTCTGCTTCACGGAGGATGATGACAGGCAGAAGATGCACGCGGCGATACAGGCAGGCGTCTCTGCCTATGTGGTCGCCGGACTGTCAGCGGAGCGAGTGAAGGCTGTCCTCGATGTGGCGATCGCACGTTTCCGGGTCGAGCAGAAGCTGCGCGACGAGCTGGAAGAGACCCGAAACAGGCTGGCCGAGCGGAAGATCATCGAGCGTGCGAAAGGGCTGCTGATGGAGCGCCAGCAGTGCAGCGAAGATGAGGCCTATTCCCGTTTGCGGCGGCTGGCGATGGACAAGAACCTCCGGCTGGCCGAAGTCGCGCAGCGCATGCTGGATGTGGCCGATCTGCTCAGTTAGCACTGAATTCATTCAGTCATGATGCACTGACCGACCGGGCGCGCATCGCTTTGGTGCGCGACTGCTGGCCGAGATGATTTTTTGCCGCACCGCGATGGGGCTTGTGCGCGGATGCCTTGCTACTTCAGCACCAGCAAATAGATCAGCAGCAGATTCGCCACCAGCGATACCGCGCCAACGATCTTCCACAAGGCCAGCGGATCACGTCCTGCCAGCGGCACGGGCGCCGGCGCTGTCACCGGACGCGCCGCACCGCGCTCTAGTGCGAGCAGCATTTCTTCTGCGGTTTCGAAGCGTTGTGCCGGATCTTTTGCAACCGCCTTGAGTAAAAGATTTTCCAGCCATTGCGGCACATCCGGCCGGTAGCGCGTGGGTGGAACCGGTTCGCCGAAGCGCGGGCGCTGGAACGGTTCGATCTCGCCATACGGATAGTGGCGGGTCAGCGCGTAATACAGGGTCACTCCTGCGGCGTACAGGTCAGTCTGTGGCGATGCCGGTGCTTGCTCGAATTGTTCTGGAGCGAGAAAAGACGGCGTTCCTGCCTGCGGCGTGAGGTCGGTTTGTTCAGCCTCGGTGCCGGAGATGGCGACACCCAGATCCAATAATCTCAGTTCACCATCGTCTCCGAGATGAATGTTCGCCGGCTTGATATCGCGATGAATGATGCTGCGCCGGTGTAGCGCGCCGATCGCCCGAGCCAGCTTCACGCCTTGCGCGACCAGATCAGGAATGGTCAGGTGGCTGCCCGCGTCCAGCCTCTGCTGCAGGCTGTGGCCCGGATGCCAGGTGCTCAGGTAGTACAGATAATTTTTTGCATCTGGTGTCACTACCTGAGGAAAAAACCGCGCAACGACACGTTTGGCCAGCCATTCCTCATGCGCGAAGGCGCTGATTTCCTGCGGGTCGCCGGCACGATCGGGGTGCAGAGTCTTTAATACCAGCTTGCGCTGATGGCGCGCATCGATCACGCGGTACAGCAGCGTTGTCATCGACTCATGCAGTACGTCTTCGACTTCGAAACCATCGATCGTCTGGCCGGGCTTGAGTCTTGGCGGGACGGGCAATTGCTGCGAGCCGGATAAAGCGTCACGCAGGTTTTCTTCGGGGAGCTGATCGATGCGCACGACCACGACGGACAGATTGTCGCGTGATCCTGCGGCTAGCGCGGCATCGATGAGCAGCTTGGCCGTGCCTTCGGCGCTGCGCTTGTCGTCGATCAGCTCCGACAGATGCCAGCTGAGGTCATATTCCGGCAGCGCTGCCCAGACACCATCGGTGGCCAGCAGGAAGATGTCGCCCGCTTTCAGTTCGCCCATGCCATGATCGATCGCGATCTGTGAGTCGAGTCCGATCGCGCGCGTCAGCACATGCTTGAGCTCGGCGTGGTCCCACACATGATCCGTCGTCAGTCGCTTGAATTCATCGCCGCGCAGTCGGTACAGCCGCGAGTCGCCAACGTGCGAGAAGTAATAGAAATTACCGCGCACGACCAGTGTGGTGAGCGTCGTGGCCATGCCGCCGCGCTGTGCCCGCGTTGAGCCCTGCTTGTTCACCCAGCTATTGATCGCCTTGATGACTTTGTCCAGCCCTTGCGTGACTTGCCAGGTGTCGGGCGTGGCGTAGTAATCCGTCAGCAGACCGCGCACCGTGTATTCCGCGGCCTCGCGACCGCCATCGCTGCCCGAGACGCCATCCGCTACTGCCGCGATCATGCCCTTGGTCGAGAGCTCCGGTTCGCCGGGCGTGACCATGCCGACGAAATCTTCATTGTGTTCGCGCAGGCCGGTGGCGGTGTGATGGGCGGCGGTGAGTTGGAGGGGCATCGGGGGTGCGTGCATAAGTGGCAGCGTCTTGGTTGAAGACGCTGGATCCCGGCCTGCGCCGGGATGACGATTTTAAGGCCAGACGGCTTTTTTAATGTTATTCCGTCTGATGCCGGAGCGACCTGACAGGAGCCAGTGCTGTTTGCCAGGTCATCCCGGCGCCGGCCGGGATCCAGTGACTTTCATTGGTATTGGCTAGTGTCTCAAATCTTCGCCGCCGTCAGCGCTGCACTGCCCCACGTTGTCCGCCAGCGTGTTTTCACCGACGACAATCCGATCAGCGCCAGCACTGCCAGCGAAGCAAACAGGGTCAGCCCCAGCTGATAGCTGCCCGTCAGTTGTTTCGAGTAGCCCATGCTCGACGCCAGATAAAAGCCGCCGATGCCGCCCGCCATGCCGACCAGTCCGGTCATCGTGCCGATCTCTTTGCGAAAGCGTTGCGGTACCAGCTGGAACACTGCGCCATTACCCGTGCCCAGTGCAAGCATTGCCAGCACGAACACGATCACTGCAGAACTCGCCGATTGAAGTCCGGTGCTGGCGATGAACAGGAAGCTGGCGGCAAGCAGATACATGAGAGACAGCGTCTTGATGCCACCCAGGCGATCCGCCAGTCTTCCGCCGACAGGACGCACCAGCGATCCCGCGAACACGCACGCTGCGGTGAAGTAGCCTGCGGTCACCGGCGCCAATCCATACTGCGTATTGAAGTAGATGGTCAGCGAGGAAGCGAGGCCCGAAAAACCACCGAAGGTCACCGCATAAAAGAACATGAACCACCAGGCGTCCTTGTCACGCAAGACTTTCAGGTACTCGGACAAAGACTTGGGCTCGGGCGTCGATGGCGCATCTTTGGCGAACACGATATAGACCACGAGTGCGACGGCCAGTGGTATCAGACACCAGCCAAACACGTTCTGCCATCCAAAGGCGATGGCCAGTCCGGGCGCGAACAGCGCGGCGAAGGCCGTGCCGGAATTTCCTGCGCCCGCGATACCGAGAGCTGTACCCTGATGCTCCGGCGGATACCAGCGCGAGGCCAGTGGCAGCGCGACGGCAAATGCCGAACCAGCCACACCGAGCAGCACGCCCAGCGTCAACATGTCATGAAAATCATTCAGCTGGCCGAGCCACGCCCAGGTCAGGCTGATCAGCACGATCACTTGCCCGATCAGTCCGGCACGCTTGGGTTTGAGGTGATCCACCAGTACACCCATCACGATGCGCAGCAGCGCGCCCGCCAGTAAGGGTGTGGCTACCATCAGCCCCTTTTGTGCCGGGGTGAGCTGCAGATCATTCGATATTTGTATTGCGAGCGGGCCGAGCAGCACCCACACCATGAAGCTGAGGTCGAAGTAAAAAAATGATGCGAGCAGCGTCGGTGCATGCCCCGCTTTCCAGAACGAGGAAGGTTTCATGGCGTCTTTGCCGAAAGAAGTGAATCGAGCCAGCCATTGAGCAAGCCGTATGCCATGCGTTTTGCCCGCAGATTGCCCGAAGCCTGTGCATGACTGAGCAGTCAGCAGAAATCTTCACGGTTGCGCACTTTCGTGGTGCGTTTATATGTCGCAGAGCGTTGAACATGGTGCGGATCAGGGTTGATTCACATGGCATCGCTTTTGCTAATGAGCTGGTTGAATCAATCCATACGGCTTTAATGGCGAAGCCGAAGCAAGCAGGAGCTTTAATGAAGAAGCTGAAGTTGGTCATGGTCGGCAACGGCATGGCCGGAGTGCGTACACTCGAAGAACTCATCAAGATCGCGCCGGACGTTTATGACATCACGGTGTTTGGCGCAGAACCTCATCCCAATTACAACCGCATCTTGCTGTCTCCTGTGCTGGCGGGCGAGCAGAGCGTGCAGGACATCATCCTGAACGACCTCGACTGGTACAAAGACCATGGCATCACACTCCATCTTGGCAAGAAGATCACGCAGATCGACCGCGCCGCGCGGCGCGTGACCGCCGAGGATGGCACGGTCGTTGACTATGACCGCCTGCTGCTGGCGACAGGTTCCAATCCGTTCATCCTGCCGGTACCCGGCAAGGAGTTGAAAGGCGTGATCGGCTATCGCGATATCGCAGACACCCATGCAATGATCGAGGCCGCGCAAACAAAAAAACACGCCATCGTGATCGGCGGTGGCCTGCTCGGGCTCGAAGCGGCGAATGGCTTGAAGCTGCGCGGCATGAACGTCACCGTCGTGCATTTGCCCGGCTGGCTGATGGAGCGCCAGCTGGATCCGGTCGCCGGCAAGATGCTGCAGAAATCACTGGAAGATCGCGGCCTTGTGTTCCAGATGGAGAAGAACACGCAAGCGCTGATCGGTGATGCGCAGGGGCATGTGACAGCCATCCGCTTCAGCGACGGCAGCGAACTGCCCGCTGATCTGGTGGTCATGGCGGTTGGCATACGTCCGAACACGGCGCTGGCCGAGTCGGCCGGTTTGCACTGCAATCGCGGCATCGTCGTCAATGACACGATGCAGACCTTCGATCCGCGCATTTATGCTGTCGGCGAGTGCGTGAACCATCGCGGCACAGCGTACGGACTGGTTGCGCCCCTGTTCGACATGGCCAAGGTCTGCGCGAATCATCTGGCGAATTTCGGTATTGGCCGCTATCAGGGTTCAGTGACCTCGACCAAACTGAAGGTGACCGGCATCGATCTGTTCTCCGCCGGTGAGTTCATGGGCGGCGAGGGCACGGAAGAGATCGTGCTGTCCGATCCCATCGGTGGCGTGTACAAGAAGCTGGTGATCAAGGATGACAAACTCGTGGGCGCCTGCTTGTATGGCGACACGGTCGACGGCAGCTGGTATTTCCGTTTGCTCCGCGAGGGCAAGAACATTGCCGAGATCCGCGACACGCTGATGTTTGGTGAGTCCAATCATGGGCGTCCGGGCGATGTCGGTCATGAGGGTTTCAGTCAGGCGGCGAAGATGCCGGACGACGCCGAGGTCTGTGGCTGCAATGGCGTTTGCAAGGGCACGATCGTCAAGGCGATCAAGGAAAAAGGCTTGTTCACGCTGGACGAAGTGAAGAAGCACACCAAGGCATCGGCCTCCTGCGGCTCGTGCACCGGTCTGGTGGAGCAACTCCTGATGGCGACCGCGGGCGGCGATTATTCCGCCACGCCCAAGACCAAGGCAATGTGCGCGTGCACCGATCACACGCATCAGGAAGTGCGTGACGTGATCCGCCGTGAAAAGCTGCTGACCATTCCTGATGTCATGCAGTTCATGGAATGGCGCACGCCGAATGGCTGCTCCAGCTGCCGCCCGGCACTCAACTATTACCTGATCTCGACCTGGCCGCATGAGGCGAAAGATGATCCGCAATCGCGCTTCATCAATGAGCGCGCGCACGCGAATATTCAGAAAGACGGCACTTACTCCGTGATACCGCGCATGTGGGGCGGTGAGACGAATGCCTCTGAATTGCGCCGCATTGCCGATGTCGTCGACAAATACCAGATACCGACCGTCAAAGTCACTGGTGGTCAGCGCATCGATCTGCTGGGCGTAAAGAAAGCTGACTTGCCGGCGGTCTGGAGAGAGCTGGGCATGCCATCAGGTCTGGCCTATGCGAAGGGCTTGCGTACCGTGAAGACCTGCGTCGGTTCTGAGTGGTGCCGTTTCGGCACGCAGAACTCGACACTGATGGGCCAGCAGCTCGAACGCGCGTTGGCGCGCATGTATGCACCGCACAAGGTCAAGCTGGCGGTGTCTGGTTGCCCGCGCAACTGCGCCGAAGCAGGCATCAAGGATGTGGGCGTGATCGGTGTGGACTCGGGCTGGGAGATTTATGTCGCAGGGAATGGCGGGATCAAGACCGAAGTGGCGCAATTCCTCGTGAAGCTCAAGACGCATGAAGAGGTGCTGGAATATTCAGGCGCTTTCCTCCAGCTCTATCGCGAAGAGGGCTGGTATCTGGAGCGCACGGTGCATTACGTCTCGCGCGTAGGTCTGGACTATGTGAAGAAAGCGATCCTTGAAGACCACGAACGGCGCAAGGCCTTGTATGAGCGATTGCTGTTCGCGCTGGATGGCGAGCCGGATCCCTGGCATCAGCAGGCACAAGCGCAGGTGGATGCGCGGCAGTTTGCGGCGCTGACCGTGTGATCGATGAGTGAGCCCACGACGCTGGACCAAAATTTAACAGGAACCCCCATGACCCCCGAATGGAAACCCATCTGCGCCATCACCGACATCCCGGTGCTGGGTGCCCGCGTCGTCAACCGCAGCGGCGCTGACGACGTCGCCATCTTCCGCAACAGCGAAGACAAGGTCTTCGCGCTGCTCGACAAATGCCCGCACAAAGGCGGTCCGCTATCGCAGGGCATCGTGTTTGGCGAGCGTGTCGCTTGTCCGCTGCATAACTGGAACATCGAACTGCAAAGCGGCTGCGCGATGGCACCCGATGAAGGCTGCACGCAAACCTTCAGCGTCAGGATCGACAACGGTCAGGTCTGTCTGGATCTGAACGAATTGAAGGTATTGAGCGAACCGAATGCAGAAGCGCAGAAAGCGGCATGAAAGAAGTCAAGACCACCTGCTGTTACTGCGGCACCGGCTGCGGGATCATCGCGACCGCGGAGGGTGACACGATCACTGCCGTGCGTGGTGATCCCGATCATCCGGCGAACTTTGGTCGGTTGTGCACCAAAGGCAGCACGCTGCACCTGACGATGACGCCGGAGATTCAGCGGCAGACCAGACTGCTGTCTCCCGCGTTGCGTCGTTCGCGTGGGGAAGCACGGTCGGAGGTCAGCTGGGATTTGGCCGAGACGGTCATCGCACAAAAGATCGTCGAGGTACTGCGCGAGCATGGCCCCGACAGCATCGGTCTGTATGTCTCCGGGCAGTTACTGACGGAAGATTACTACGTGTTTAACAAGCTCGCGAAGGGTTTGCTGGGCACGAACAATATCGATACCAATTCACGCTTGTGCATGTCCAGCGCGGTCGCGGGCTACAAGCAGACCTTGGGCGCGGATGCGCCACCGACCTGTTATGAAGACGTAGATCATGCCGACGTGATTTTCATTGCAGGCTCGAACACCGCCTATGCCCACCCGGTGCTGTATCGCCGCATCGAGGAGGCACGCAACAAGAATCCCGACCTGAAGATCATCGTTGCCGACCCGCGTCGCACGGATACGGCGCGCGATGCCGACTTGTTCTTGCCGATACTGCCGGGTACCGATGTCGCACTCTTCAATGGCATGCTGCATCTGTGCCTGTGGGAAGACCTGATTGATACCGATTTCATTGCGAACCATACCGAAGGATTCGCCGAGCTGAAGGCGACGGTGCGTGATTACACACCGGCGTATGTCGCGCAGACCTGCGGTATCCGTGAAGCCGATCTGCTGACGGCTGCGCGCTGGTTCGGACAGGCCAAAGCGGCGCTCTCTTTGTATTGTCAGGGGCTGAACCAGAGCAGCAGCGGCACGGCAAAGAATGCGGCGCTGATTAACCTGCATCTCGCCACCCGACAGATCGGCAAGCCGGGCGCAGGCCCGTTTTCACTGACCGGGCAGCCGAATGCGATGGGCGGGCGCGAAGTGGGTGGGCTGGCGAATCTTCTGTCTGCACATCGTGAACTGTCCAACCCTGAGCATCGCGCCGAAGTCGCCGCCCTGTGGGGAGTCAATGAGGTACCGGCCACACCGGGAAAGACCGCCATCGAGATGTTCGAGGCCGTGCGGCAGGGCGAGATCAAGGTGCTGTGGATTGCTTGCACCAACCCCGCGCAATCGCTGCCTGAGCAGGCGCTGGTCCGTGAAGCCTTGCAAAAGGCCGAGCTGGTGATCGTGCAGGAAGCGTATGCCACGACAGCGACAGCCGCCTATGCCGATGTGCTGCTGCCCGCGACCAGTTGGGGAGAGAAAGAGGGCACAGTCACCAATTCCGAGCGTCGCATCACGCGCGTGAACGCAGTGATCAGCAAGCCGGGCGACGCAAAGCACGACTGGGAAATCGTCATCAGCATCGCCCGCCGCATCGAAGCACTGCTCGGACGCGCGAGCACGCTCTTTTCTTATACATCTCCCGAGCAGATCTGGAACGAGCACCGCGCATCGACTCGCGGACGCGATCTGGATATCACCGGTCTCTCTTACGCACTGCTGGAGCAGCAGGGCCCGCAGCAATGGCCATATCCGGAAGGGGCGTCGGCAGGCACACCGCGCCTGTACGAAGACGGACATTTCCCGACGCCCACCGGTCGCGCACGCTTTGTGAACACACGCTATCAGCCGGTGGCCGACAAGGTCGATGCACGTTATCCGTTCCGCCTGAATACCGGACGACTTCGCGACCAGTGGCATGGCATGAGCCGCACGGGCACCGTTGCCCAACTGTTCGCGCATGCCCCTGAGCCCGTGGTACTGATGGCTGCTGAGGACATGCAGCGAAGGCTGCTGATGGAAAGTGATCTGGTCGAGGTGAAAAGCCGTCGTGGAAGCCAGATACTGCCGGTGCAGGCAAGCGACGAGCTTCGTTCTGGTCAGGTATTTATTCCGATGCATTGGGGTGATGAATATCTGTCAGGTCGAGGCAGTCACGGCATTAATGGACTAACGTCGCCGGCGCTGGATCCGGTATCCAGACAGCCGGAACTCAAGCACGCCGCCGTCGCGATAAAAAAAGCTGAACTTCCGTGGCGGTTCGTCGCCTTTGGCTGGTTGCCCGCGGATCAGGCCCTGACGCTGCAAGCGTCATTGCGAACCACGATGTCCTCGTTCGCGTATGCGTCCGTCACGCTGTTCGGGCGTGATCAGGTCGGGGTGCTGTTCCGTGCGGCGAATGAGGCTGTGGTGGACGTATCCACCATCGAGCAGCAGTTCGGACTGAACGGGGCCGATGTGCTGCGCTACGCTGATGCCCGTCGTGGCATGTCTCGCTGTATGCGTATTATCGACGGCAAGCTGGATGCGGTATCGCTGGCGGGTGATGTGGCTGCCGAGCGCTGGCTGCGCGCATTCCTTGAAGAGGCGCAGCCGGTCGAGCAACTAGGTCGACTGTTGCTGCAGCCGACTGCCACACCGCCGGAGAATTTTGTCGAGCGAGGGAAGATTGTCTGCAGTTGTTTTGGTGTGAGTGAACGGCAGATCAATGATCTGCTGACTGAAGCGGACAATGATGCTTCGGTCGAGCTGCTGCAACAGCGGCTGAAATGCGGGACGAATTGCGGTTCCTGCATTCCGGAATTGAAGACGATTATCGGGCAGTCAAAGAAGATAATTCCTACGCAATTGACTGCAACTCACTGAAGATCAGCGGCACTCATAGCCCTCTTAATGGAGGTGACCATGGCCGTTGTCAATCAGTGGGGTAAGCGCTTATCGACCGATGCACCGATCGCAGAACCGGATGCTCAGCGAAGAAGGCTTGATGAACCTGCTTCGTCTTCACATTCTTCATCCGAAAACCCGTCAGTAAAATCCAGGGAGATGCCTGTCTCGCCATTCGAAGAACTGCCCGGCGAAGTCGTTCAGCATCTGTTAGGAAAGACAGATGACCGAACACAGGGTGCGTTGGCATGTTCGTCGAAGATGTTTGCTCACAATGTACAGCAAGCCCGTTGGGATCAGGCGGGTTCGTTGATTGACAATGGTGAGTTACGACTCTCGGAGCCGCTGGACGACAAAGTGCGCTCTCTGCGCAGGTTAGAAGCGAAGGTGTCGGTTGCTCCGCCTCCCTCGCTTCAGAGCCAACTAACACTGACAGTGCGGAAAAAAGCATTCGCGAGCGACCGGGAAATCGGTTTCTGGCTTGGCTGTCATTATCCGCACATTTTTCTCACAAATACGGCAACTCCGCAGTTGTTGGCAGGATTGTCGACGGCTTCTTACTGGCGGTCGTTGTCATTGAGGATCGATCTGAACCGAGACGATTTAACTACGCTGCTTGAGCCACTTGTCGACGGACTCGGTGCAAATTCCTCAACACCGCCGCGCGAATTGTATCTGGAGATTGATGGATATTGGGCCCAATCAAGTTTGGGGGCGGTGCCCGATGCTTTGTGGAGCAGACATCTGACGTTGGTCGGTCTTTGTTTCGAACGCTTTAATCCAACTCAGAAAACATTATTTCAGTTCGAGCGAGGCGTTGCACTACGTTACCTCAGTGTGGTGTCTGATGATGACCAACCGTCAGCAGAGCTGATGGCGTCTATTGGTTCGCTTTTCCCGGCACTGCAAATCTTCAATTTAAGATCAAACGAAACCCACATGACGCTGGATCAGCAGAGGCTGTCTGATTTTCATCGTAGTCATCCTCTGCTGCAGACTTTCTCTCTTCATGTCGAGAGCCAGCCGGAGGAATTTCGAATCGAGTTTTCTACATTGAGTATCAGGCGTTTTGATCTTCTGATATCAGATTTTATCGACCCCAATGGCAGATTTTCCGAATGCCTCAAAAACAACAAAGTACTTGAGGAGCTGACGCTACAAGTAAATCAACTTACGGTGAATGAAGGTGTTGACTTTCAATGTTTCACAAAAGCCATTGCTGCCAACAAGTCGCTGTGCAAATTATCCGTCAAGGGAATATCGCAAGCCCTGTTTGAGGTTGATGAGTATCGCGGTGGTTACTCAGAGCTTCATCATCGTCTGGTGCAGCTTGTAGAGGCAGTCTCAGAAAATTCGCACATCAATGAACTTTACTTGTCATTGGATTTGGCTGACATTGCAGGAAGTGAGCACGTGTCAAAAACGCAGACGTTAACAGCGTTCGCAAAGCTTGAATCAGCCAAACCCGGCTTGTTGTTGATTATGGATGACACAAAACTCGGGCTGGGTATTACGGAGAATTCAATCGAAATCAGTATTCCGTCGAATGAATTTGTCGAGAGGTTCGGATGGACCTATGCAGAACAAGCGCCGGGTCCAGAAGACTGCGTCATGTTTCAAGTTCAGATGCCAACGTGGGGTAACGGAGCATTCGGACAATTGATTGCCTACGAGGAGGTGGGCTACTACGACAGGCAAAAATATATTTTGGATAGTCTTGCCAATGGAAGTCTGTCGAAGGAAAACATCCGGGTGCTTTCTGTAGTTCCGGCAACTGGAGGTCAATAAGGACTTGCGTTTGACGACGTCATGTCAGGCAGGCTGTCGGAATTCGCGAGCCTTATGCCAAGCCGTTTAAAAGCGAAACCCTGAGAGAACGGCAGGCTGACACGACCGGAATATCGCCGGCAGTGTAAGCTTGCGATATGTCCAGTCAATCACAACCATTCCCCGCTGCGCCTTTCATCCGCGAGATCGGTCGCGGCAAAAAAGGCGCGCGCGATCTGTCCCGCGATGATGCGCGCTCGCTTTATTCAGCGATGCTCGAAGGGCGAGTGTCCGACCTGGAACTCGGCGCTTTGCTGATCGGCATGCGCATCAAGGGGGAATCTGTCAACGAGATCGCCGGATTTCTCGATGCGGCTGAAGCCTCTTTCACGCCTTTGCAAGCGCCGGCATCCGAGTTTGCGCCGGTGGTTGTCCCCAGTTACAACGGCTCACGCCAGATGCCCAACCTCACGCCTTTGCTGGCCTGTCTGCTGGCGCGAGAGGGCGTTCCGGTGCTGATCCACGGAGTGCTGACTGATCCCGGGCGGGTGACCACGGCCGAGATACTGGCCGAGATGGGCATGCCCCCTGTTCACGATGCCGAAGCAATGTCCGCAGCATTTGCCGGACAACGTCCGGCGCTCATCCCGATTGCCGCGCTTGCGCCGAGATTGCATCATTTGCTGGAGCTGCGTCGTGTGCTGGGCTTGCGCAATTCGACGCATACGTTGGTAAAAATCATGCAGCCGTTCGCGCAGCCTGCGCTGCGGCTGGTGTCGTACACGCACCCGGAATATCTGACGATGCTGACCGAGTATTTTTCGACCGCAGCACCCGCTTCACGTGGCGACGTGTTCCTGATGCGCGGCACCGAAGGTGAAACCGTGGCAAATGCGAAGCGCGCGCAAGCAGTCACCTGGTTTCATGATAACCAGGCGACCGTACTGATCGAGAAGCAGGCGCCGGTGGATGAATCGCCGCCGCTGCCGTCCTCCAGCGATGCGAAGACGACGGCTGGCTGGATACGCGAGGCGCTTGAAGGTAAACAGCCGGTACCCGAGCCCATTGCCGAGCAGGTGCGGCAGTGCGTGCAGGTGGCGCGGCAGATGCGTGGGCGTGCATGAGTGATCAGTTTGATGTGGCGGTAATCGGTGCCGGTGCGGCCGGCATGATGTGCGCGTCCGTTGCCGGGCAACGTGGCCGGCGTGTGGTGCTGCTGGATCACTCGGAAAAGCTGGCAGAGAAGATCCGCATTTCCGGTGGCGGGCGCTGCAATTTCACGAACACCGATGCGGCACCGCAGAACTACCTGTCGCAGAACCCGCATTTTTGTCGCAGCGCGCTGTCGCGTTACACGCCACAGGATTTCATCGCGCTGGTAAAAAAATACCGGATCCCTTTCCACGAAAAGCACAAAGGGCAGTTGTTTTGCGATCGCTCGGCGGAAGACATCATTCAGATGCTCAAGGCCGAGTGTGATGCCGGCCATGTGCAGTGGCGCATGCCGGCGTCGGTCAAATCCATCGTGCGCGATGGTGAGTCATTCAGGATGGGCACGACGAGCGGTGACATCACTGCCGACAAGCTGGTGATCGCTACGGGTGGCCTCTCGATACCGAAGATCGGCGCGACGGACTTTGCGTTCAGAATCGCGAAACAGTTTGATGTGCCCGTGATCGAGCCGCGCCCGGGGCTGGTGCCGCTGACGTTTGATGAGTCCGCATGGCAGCCTTTTGTGCCGATGGCGGGTATCTCACTGCAAGTGGACATCGAGACGGGCGACAAAAAATCGCGCGCCCAGTTTCGCGAAGATCTGCTGTTCACGCATCGCGGTCTGTCCGGCCCGGCGGTACTGCAGATCTCCAGCTACTGGCGCGAAGGCGCCGATATCGCGCTCAATCTCCTGCCCGGGCTGGATGTGGCCGCCGCACTGACCGAGGGCAAGCGCGAGATCCGCCGCAATCTGGGCAACTGGCTGTCGCAAACCCTGCCGTCGCGGCTGGCCGATGCCTGGCTGCTTGCGCAAGACCTGAAGCCGGACGCCCGTGTGCCGGATCTGCCGGACAAAACCCTGCGCCGGCTGGGCGAGTCGCTGAACGGCTGGCGGATCCGCCCGAACGGGTCGGAGGGCTACCGGAAGGCCGAAGTCACGCTGGGCGGGGTCGATACCCGGGCGCTGTCACAGCAGGATATGTCGGTCAAAGCCATGCCCGGCCTGCATTTTGTGGGGGAGGCGGTGGATGTGACCGGCTGGCTTGGCGGCTACAACTTCCAGTGGGCCTGGGCGTCCGGCGTGGCGGCGGGATTGTCGGTTTGACATTAATGTAGCCCTCATGGAGGCTCTTGATTCCGCCTTGGAAAAGGATTTTCAGGTTTGGCTTCCGTTGCCGGGGTTCGGCTGCTATAATCGCGTGCTCAGTTAAAACCACTGTATCTCTATTATTCATGACCACTGTTCGCGTTAAAGAAAACGAGCCGTTCGAAGTCGCCCTGCGCCGCTTCAAGCGCAGCATTGAGAAAACCGGCCTGCTGACCGAGCTGCGCGCGCGCGAGTTCTACGAGAAGCCGACTTCCGAGCGCAAGCGCAAGCATGCGGCTGCCGTGAAGCGCCATTACAAGCGCATCCGCAGCCAGACGCTGCCGAAGAAGCTGTACTGATTGCGTGCCTCGCCCGAGGGTGAGGCCAGAACATTGCAAACCCGCTCCGGGAAGTCCGCAGCGGGTTTTGGCGTTTTTATGCGGCCCTGAAGAATCGGGGCCCGGCAAGGAGATCTCATGAGCCTCAAAGCACAAATCAGCGACGACATGAAGACGGCAATGCGCGCGAAAGACAGCGGTCGCCTCGCGACCATTCGTCTGATCAATGCCGCGATCAAGCAGAAAGAGGTCGATGAGCGCATTGAGCTCAATGACGATCAGGTGCTGTCGGTGATCGAAAAAATGATCAAGCAGCGCAAGGATTCGATCAGCCAGTTCGAAGCCGGTGGCCGTCAGGATCTTGCCGATATCGAAAAAGCAGAACTCGTGGTGCTGAACGCTTACATGCCCGCTCAGATGAACGAGGCTGAAGTGCAGGCCGAGGTATCCGCTGCGGTTGCCGCAGTGGGCGCTGCGGGCCCACAGGACATGGGCAAGGTGATGGGTGTGCTCAAGCCCAAGCTTGCCGGACGCGCCGACATGACCGCCGTCTCGGCGATGGTGAAGGCCGCACTGAGCAAGTAATCGCAAAGAGCGGCAAGTCATCCCTCAACATCACTCACTGCCGGCGGCCGCATGATCCCGCAGAGCTTCATTCAGGATCTGCTCAATCGCATCGACATCGTTGATGTCGTTGGCCGCTATGTGCAGCTGAAAAAGGGCGGCGCGAATTTCAGTGGCCTGTGCCCTTTCCATAACGAGAAATCTCCGAGCTTTACCGTCAGCCCCACCAAACAGTTCTATCACTGCTTTGGCTGCGGTGCCCATGGCACAGCCATCGGTTTCCTGATGGAGTATTCCGCGATGGGCTTCGTCGAGGCGGTGAAAGATCTCGCCCAGAGCGTCGGCATGGTGGTGCCCGAGCAGGAAGACCGGCTGCCGCCCGCGCAGCGTGCCGAGCAGCAGGCAAAAAGCCTGGCGTTGTCCGAGGCGATGACCTTGTCCTGCAATTTCTATCGTCAGCAATTGCGCGGCGCGCGCCATGCCATCGATTATCTGAAAGGTCGCGGACTCACCGGCGAAATCGCTGCGAAATTCTGGATCGGTTATGCCCCCGATGGCTGGGAAAGTCTGAAGCAGGTATTCACGAATTACGACGACGAGGTGCTGGTTGAATCGGGCCTCGTGATCGAGCGCGGCGACGAAGAGGGCGCATCGCGCAAACGCTATGACCGCTTCCGCGATCGCATCATGTTCCCGATCCGGAATACCAAGGGGCAGGTGATCGGTTTTGGCGGACGGGTGCTGGGCGCCGGCGAACCCAAGTATCTGAACTCGCCCGAGACGCCGCTGTTCCAGAAGGGCAGCGAGCTGTACGGACTGTTCGAGGCCAGGCAAGCGATACGCGAGAAGGGCTATGTGCTCGTCACCGAAGGCTATATGGATGTGGTGGCGCTGGCTCAGTTCGGTTTCGAACAGGCGGTGGCCACGCTGGGCACTGCCTGCACACCGACGCATGTGCAAAAGCTGCTGCGACAGACCGATCAGGTGATCTTCAGTTTTGATGGCGATGCCGCGGGCCGTCGTGCAGCGCGTCGCGCGCTGGAGGCCTGCCTTCCGCATGCCTCGGACAATCGCACGCTGAAGTTCCTGTTCCTGCCGACCGAACATGATCCCGACAGTTATATCCGCGAGCATGGCTATGCGGGATTCGAAAAACTCGTGCTTGATGCGGTGCCTCTGTCGCAATTCCTGCTTGCCGAAGTCATTGACGGCAAGGATTTGTCGACTGCCGAGGGCAGGGCGCGCGCGCAGTTCGATGCCAAGCCGTTGATTCAGACCATGCCAGTATCGGCATTGCGGCTGCAGCTGGTGCGTCAGCTGGCGCAGGTGACGGACAGCAGCGTGCAGGAAATCGAATCGTTGTTCGAGCTGGGCAAGCCGGCCACGGGCGGCTATCAGCGCGCGCCCAGACCGACGGTCAAACGCCGGCCGCCGGTCGAGCTGGAACGTCAGGTGCTGCGGCTGCTGCTCGCGCATCCGGCGCTGGCGGTGAGTGTGTCGGACGCGGATCTCACGCTGATAGCCAGCAGCGCTCCGGATGGCGGCGCGATGCTGGAAACTGTCGCTTCGGCTGCGCGTTCACTACCGCCCGATGCCAGTCTGGCAGTGCTCGCCGAGGCATTGCGTTCTCAGGGGGCCGATCTGGATGGATTGATCGCCGAGATCGCGGCCGAGCCAGCGCACGATCCCGAGCTGGCCCAGCGCGAGCTTGCAGGGGCAGTACGCCAGACTAGAATGAAATCACTCAAGGCCGAGCAGGAACGGCTGGCCGCCGGCGGTCTGACCGGAGAGGCGGAGCGTTCCCGATACCGCCAGATTTCGGTCGAACTGGATCAGCTGCGCGCCGCCATCGACAACGAAGCCAAAGCCTGAGCGGACGGCTGGCCGGAGGCGATTCATGATGAGGCGCTGGCCGTGTTGATCAGCGTCTGCTGATGTGCGGTGACAGAGGGGTTTTCCTTTGGTTACCTCAATCCTTGTCATAAATGGAACAGTATTGCCGTGTGATATAATCAAAAGCTTTTGAATCATAGTCTTACAGGCTGTTTTCCGCAGCCTTTGTGAATGAAGTTTCGCAGTTTTTATTGAGTTGAATTAGCTGGACGAACGGTCCCACCCCGCGCAGAACCGACCGGCACAATGACCGGCCTGCAGATGGCTTTACTGACAGCCCGGACCGAACTCCAGATTCCCTTTGCAGCATCGGCAATTCCCTTTGGTGGATGAACCCATGGCGACAACCAAAAAACCCGTTAAAGCTCCTGCAACCAAGGCCAAGGCCGCCAAGCCTGCGCCTTCCCGTGCGTCTGCAAAAAGTGCAAAGACACCGGCGAAGCCCGCAGTAAAGGCGACAGCCAAGACAACGATCAAGAAAGCGACCGCAAAGACAGCAGCGAAGCCGGCCAGCAAGCCAGCTTCCAAGCCCAAAGTTGCGGCCGTCAAAAAGACAGCGAACAAAGCACCTGCCAAAGCTGTCTCAAAAGCCGGCAAGTCCGTTGCCAAGCCGGCGCAGAAGAAGCCTTCCAAGGCCACTGTAGCCGCAAGCAAAACCGCGGCGAAGTCGGTTCGCAAGGCATCTGCCAAGCCAACCGTC